>Ga0206131_10000130_pt1 | contig 101371 bp, 85 predicted proteins | sample Helgoland_Spring_FD_148636 | JGI IMG/M metagenome (GOLD analysis project Ga0206131, IMG submission 148636) | Pelagic subsurface seawater microbial communities from Kabeltonne, Helgoland, North Sea - Helgoland_Spring_Bloom_20160517_1 | ecosystem: Environmental > Aquatic > Marine > Epipelagic ... | reverse complement strand
CATGTAGACGATCCATTTGGAATATATTTTAACCATTCTTTCACGCCAAATTGTTTAATTGACGGGCGCAATGTGATTGCAAAGTGTGATATAAAAAAAGGAACACATTTGACATTTGACTATACAACATCAGAGGCCACTATTTCTACCCCATTTCAAACGAATGACGGCACATGGGTAAGAAAATAAAAGTTCAAACTTAACTATAAAACATATGGAAAAGAAAAATAATGCGACTCTATATATTTATGTTCTTTTTTATTATGTATTCACAAATCATTTTACTATTTCAAACGTGGTATAACAACATATTTGGTACTAGACAGCCCAACAAAATATCACAGCTTTTGCCACTGGCCCAGAACATAAATTCATAAATCTACTGTTAAGGCGATTCTCCAAATAGTTTTTTGGCACTTTTCTTACTTCTTGAAGGTGATTCGTTACCCAAAAAACGACCAAATGACGGTACCACCTGGGTTTCATCATAAGACCTGCAAGTACCAATATGTGTATTTGGGGACCGATTTCCCTTTTTGGGCGTAATAGCAATGGGCATTGATGTATTGACACTTGAAATGGTATCTGATTTGATCCGAAGAGAATTAGATTGGATTGGAATGGGGTCGCATATGGCACTCATGTTGGACACTGTTTGTTCATTTATATACATTTTTTGTCCTGATCTTACTTGGATGTCAGATCCATCAAATATGAATCGTAATTATCTTGGTACTCCAACTTACAACCGTACATTGCCGGCGTTATAGTATAGACAATACCTATCTTATCCATAGCTTTGGTTAATACTGTACAATCTTTCCCTTTAAAGTGTTTGATTTTATTTCCTTGAACATAGTAAGGTGTTTGACCAATGTAGTTTTTTTTGTATGGCATTTTATGGACAACATGAAGTAATATACTGACATTTAGACATTTTGTTATCTTTTAATTATAAAGCACTATAAATATACCAATGTGACATATAACCCATAATGGCAACTGCTACTATGACACAGACTAAAAAGTCCGATGTCCACACAGGCTCCGATACAAAGGCCATGGGAGAGAAAGTTTCTCTCATGAACTCACAAGAAGTAGAAGCAGCGGCCTCAGAGACGTATCAAATGAACATCGTTCAATTACCCATCTGGCATCAAAAGGCCGATCAAATGCTCATCAAAAAGTTAGAAGAAAAAATTAAATCGGTTGAAAACAAAGAAGAAGTGTCAAATGACGACATAGAACTACAACTAAATATAAAACTTCTCGAATTAGAAAAACTTGGGGACAAAAAGGGAGTCGAATTTATTAAAAAATGGCAAGATTTGAGATCCAGTGTTTCAAATCATAGTAAAGACAAAGAAGTGTCGGCACTCCAACAAATTAAGGAAAAAATTCAAAAACATATGGACGACCAAAAAAAATTAAAATCCTCGGTAAAAGTGGCTTCTGCCACGGCCATGATAGCTTCTCTTGCTACAATGGCTGCTGGTGTTGCGGCTGTAACGAAATTCGCCCAGTATGCATATTTGGAGGAAAACAAGATTGACGTTGAAATATACAAAGCAAATTATGATCAATTTAAATTGTTGTGCAATGACCTAGGATTCATAGTGAAAGGACGGATTGATGACATCAAAAAGGTAAACGAGGAGGATGACATTGATAAAAAAGAGGAAGAAAAGAAGAAGGTCAAAAATAAATGGAGGAAACAAAGTAATGATCGTTTTAAAATGTGTTTGGAAGGAATCAAAGAAATCATCAATGAAAAGGCGGAAGCTGCAGAAACAAGTGTCGATCCTTCCGAATGGGAGAAATTCGATGAAATTTCGAACTTCAAATATGCACAGGTCAATGCTTTAAAAATAGTCAATGGTTTGTCATTGTCCGAACAACAAAGCAAAGAAATCATGTTAGGGTTAGGGTTAGGGTTAGGGTTAGAAGCGCTTAAGCAGAACGACACAAAGAAAACAGAGTTTCACTATATCAATTCGTTGATAAATCTCAAAGAAAAATACATTGAACTAGGCTGGGAAGATATTCAACATTTTCCCGAGACCCATAAATTGGGAGTAATAGACGACATTGAGAAGTTGGAAACAAAATGGAAAAGACAAAAACTTTTCGAATTGATAAATTCTAGAACAAGATTGGTCGAGAGAAGTCGGGAGGATCAGAGATATTATCCGAATCAACACTGGCGGCACATATCAAGAGAAGCGAAAGTCGCCGTCATAATTAAAGGGCAAGCAGCTAAGAACGTCAAAATCATCTCTGACCCGGGGTCGTATATGCTTGTTGAAGAAATTTCAGAGGATGAGTATAAGGAGTCCACTGACACCGCTGCTCCCACGTCTGCTGTTGCTGCAGCCGCCGCTGCCACCACCCAAAGACCCGAAAAGGAGGATAAAAAGAAGAAAAAGAAGAAAAAGACATATATTATTCCGAAGGATGTCGTTTACCCCAAACAAACAAAAAACAACAAAACAAAACATTTTCCTTTCAAATGGGGAAAGATTATGCCCCGAACAGAAAAACTTCCCCAAGATTTTGTCCAAGTAATGAGTGCCGATATAACGATGCAATTGTTCAAAATGAATGACATCAAACTGTGGAAAAATCAACCAGAATTTGATCAGGCTGTGACTTCTTGGATCAATCTGCTCATGGGTGATGTCATAGTTAAGACAAGTGGAGACGCTAAGTTTCAATATAATTTTTTTATAAATGTGGAATATGATGGAGGTCAAACTGATTATATAAAAATCAAAGGAAATATTCCTTATCAAAAAATTTTTGGGACACATAAAAAAAGAAAGGGTAGTAATAAGGATTTAGCCTTTTTTGATTATAGCACTTGGAAGTGGCACAATGAATATGTGGTTGCGCGTCCAGGACAAAAATGGGCAGATTGGGGGTCAGATAAGCCCAACGTTCCCAGGCTTGAGATGAAAAAAAACAAGTATAACGGAACACAATACTCCTCATACCAAGGGGGAAAAAAAAGCGGCGGGGTTATTTTTACAGGTTACAACGGAATAGAAATGCCCCTTTTTGGTACATTCAAATCGGGTAAAATGAAATGGGTACAGGATTTCATTAACAGGGTTGATCTAGAGTACATTACGGCTAAAGCAGCGTCAACAAATGTCGCAGCCATTGACATTGAGAGAAGAAACGTTAAGAACTCAACTTTGCCCCCGTCCGTCCGCGAGGGTAGAGTTGAGTTCTGGGAAGACCAATACACTGAGTGGCGAGCGCGCGAGTTGATGTACCGAAAGGCTAAATCAATGGATCCAACTGACTCCAATAACCCAATTGGTGAATTTAAAAACGAATCCAACGAACTGGTGCAGATAGAAAGTGACCATGTTGGAAAAGTCGTAAAAGAGACGCAAGAACGCCGTCCATATACATTTGAATTGTGGAGGGAAAAAGTCCTCAAAAAGCAGAAAGAGGAAGGAGAAGAAATGGATGCCAAGGAAAACAATGAAAAGGCCATCGCGGCTTTCGCAACATATTTTTATAAAGCTCAAAATATTATCCAATATGAAATGTCGAATCCGTTGAAGGACATGCTATCAGCGCTTACAAATATTGCAAATTTTAATTATTTGGATTTGGAAAACGGTACAACGCACATTGCTTTTAAAATTCCTTTCTCAGGAAACAATGATGGTTTAGTCAAAGTTATGATTAGAGATGGCCTTACCGGGAACGAACGGATGATGGCACGACAAATGGGATTTAGCTATCGATCAGATATGGATAAGATGGAACAACTGGAATCTACCATGCAGATGCAACAGTTGGCTTCGATGGCTTCTGCTGGTACGAATATGAATCCTATGGACTATAATATGATGCCGGTTGATGTTCCAACGACCGCATTGCGTCCAATGCCACTTACAGTATGCATTGCAGTGGGTGTAGAGTGGATTTGGGATATGTTACCAGTGAGATATCAGGAGCAATTAATACTCTCATGGTGGAGTAGTTTCGAAAAAATGCAACAGTCCTGGAGGGTATCGATTATGGGAGTTCTTGCCGTTATTTGCCTTGGTATTCCTTTCTTCGTTGACGATTCCACAATATATAATTGGGCCATGAACTTAATTCCTGGTGTGTCCACCGAGGCCACGGAGGCGATGAAGGAGAAATGGAAAGATCAGAAGGATAAGAAGGATAAGAAGGATAAGAAGGTGCCAACAAATGAGGAGGATGAGGAAGAGGAGGGAACAGCACCAGCAGAAAAGAAGGGCAATGTTGCTAAATATATGGACGATAATCCGTGGGCGCTACCAATGGCTGCCGTGGCCACGGCAGGATTGGGCCTGGTGGGGTACAATTATCGCCGTCAAATTAAAGACGGCGTTCAAAAATGGTTTAAAAATAAATTTTGGTCGCGTCAGGGTTCTGATATGGGCATTATCAAAGAATATTACAAAGAGAGACAGGATTTCGTGAATAACTGTCTTATCAGCGAGTTCGAAACCCTTCAGAAAGCACAAAACTCGAAAAAATCTATCGACCATTCTGCATGTATAAAAATTATGGATGATTGTCTAATCAATAATGTTGGCCAGTTTGGGATGAAGTCATCATTGTTAGATTTGTATTTGGATGCTTTGCGCATGGATCAGGAAGCGAAAGACGCGCGGCCTGAACTAAAATCTCGTTTGAACTTTTTATTTGTGGGAAATCCTGGTACTGGAAAAACCACAACGGCGGAAGATTATTTTACAAAGATGTTATTCGCAACAGGCCTGAGAAATAATAATCTACGATTGCCTGATATCAATATACAACCTCCAAATGTATCTGATATGGATAAATACGCTGTCACAGCTAGGGCGGGTCTCAATAACTTGGTTTCTTCGGCCGCCGCTATTGCTGGAGGTTTTTCTAAAAACGGTATTTCTGGCATGTTAATGACGGCCGCATTTCAAGGAGGAAAGGCATGGCATAGATCCAAAACAGAAGCAGCCGCTGGGAAAGAGACAGAACCTCTAAAGGTCAACGAAATGTGCCAAGAAAATTGGAGGAAATATGAAGACGATGTTGTAGAAGCTTTTTTGAAAGCATCAGAACCAGGTCAAAATTTCAAGAGTACTTCTTCGACTGAATTGCTTATGAAGGACAATCCAGCGGCATCGTTCAATAAAATGGTCGAAGAGATGCACACAAACGGCGGCGGCGTCATTTTCATAGACGAAGCTTATGATCTAAAGCCCGCGTCAAACAAGAAAGGCGCACAAGTCTGTGGGGTCATATTACTAGCCAGTGAGCGCCATAAAAAAACAATAACTTTTATATTGGCGGGTTATAAAACAGAGATTGAGCAAGAACTTGTTTCGTACAACCCTGGTCTTGCTAGACGTTTCCCCCAAACTGTTATTTTTGAGGATTTGACAGAAGCGGACATTCGCGAAGTTATAAACATGAAATTGAGAAAAAGTCGCAGTAATGCCACTAATTTTGTATATGGATGGTTCATGAATATATCGACTGTGGAAATAGCTGTCCGACGATTAGTTAAAAAAAAGTCATTTCCAGGATTTGGAAACTTTGCAACAGTCCTGCAATTATATGATTCTGCTGTTCAAAAGGCCGGCGAGCGCCTAGAATTAGAATATCGCAAATTAAAAGGGGAAAAAAGTGCTGCTCTGGCAGCACAGTCCTCTCAGGAATCGACCACATCTGTAGGAACTACTCGGGAATCGACCACATCTGTAGGAACTACTCAGGAATCGACCACATCTGTAGGAACTACTCAGGAATCGACCGCATCTGTAGCTAAAGTTCCGCAAGCTATACAATCCACTTCCCTCGCTGCGCATCCAGCCTCCACTGTCTTTATTCCGGCCGAACCACCAAGAAGAGGAGCAGCAGCAGAAGAAGAAGGCAAAGACTCGGAAGAAAGCACGGACTCGGAAGAAGGCACGGACTCGGAAGAAGGCACAGACTCGGAAGAAGAAGTAGCCGATTTCAAAGAAATCAAGTTGGAGGATATAGTAGGACCACAACCTTCTTCGAACCAAAAATTGCAACTTCTAATGGCCGAACAAATCGGCGTCAGAGACAAGAATGGCAAATTTGGGAACTATATAATCAATTGTAAGGGGGAGGCAGAATTTTCAGAGGACGGAAAACCACCAAAATTTATAGGAATGGACAATGTAAAACTTATTTTACAAGAATTGGTGGATTCGGCTGAATACAACTGGCTACAAGAAAAAGAAGGACTTCCCACAGTTCCCATTATGTTGAATAAACTCTTTATAGGCAAACCAGGCACCGGAAAAACTGAAGTAGCCATTCTCTGGGCACGCATCATAAAAGAATTGCATTTATTGTCCAATTCGTCATTTGTCTCTAAAACGGCGTCCGATTTCATTTCCAATGTAGTCGGGGGGTCCCAAACAAAAACAAATGCCATCCTAAAAGCGTCTATGGGGAAGGTATTATTCATTGACGAGGCCTACGTATTAGCAGAGAGTCAGTTTGGACTTGAAGTATTGAATACGATCGTAGAACAGGTTCAGGCAAAACCAGGGGCCGATATATCTGTTATTATGGCAGGATACCCCAAGGAAATGAATGCAATGTGTAGAAATGTAAATCCAGGTCTTGGTAGACGCTTTGATTCAAAGTTTCCTGTCCTTTTCCACGACTATTCGAATGATACTTTATCGGCAATTATGTCCGGAATGTCTAAAAAACACCATATTGTATTATTAGAAAGCGCCCGAAAATTCGCTATTGATGAAATTGCAAAATTGCGCCCCGCCAAAGATTTTGGAAATGCCGGGACTATCAATACATTTTTAGACAAAGCCATCAAAGCCGCAATGACACGTTGTTTAAAGAATAAAAAGAATTGGGAAGCACTGGAAAATAAGGATACCGCCGAATATTCTATGGTGACGAAGGCTGGTACTATTTACGGCGAAATGAAATATTTCACAGATGCGGAAAAAGCTGAATTGGAAGAAGAAAAAGAAGACCTCGCGGAGTGGCACAAGAAAACTTCCAAATGGCAAGCTGCACAGATCGAATTCATTAAAGGGGATTTCCAAAAAAAATTAACGGACTCTATCCTGACTGCCAAAGAAGCTTTGGAGAAATACAAAACAAGCCTAGAGGACCAAATAAAAGGTTTAAACCCCAAATTGACTAAAGCTCGAGAAGAGATTCTGTTAAAAATAATGGTCCTAAAAGAGGCTAAGGTCGATGCCATACGAACCCTTGAAGCTAAAAAAGAAAAGACTAAGCGTATCGCAAGAGAATCCATTGAAAAATATCCAAAATATGTCAAGGAAGAAGCCATAACTGAATGCGATACCCGTATACAAAAAATACTAGAAGAAATTGATAAGTTTCCCAGTTATCTCGGAACTTATCTTTATGGCAATAAAAATTGGGAAGAAGTACATAAGATCTTCCAAAATTTGCACGTTGAGTATCAGAAGGTCCTCGAATATTTTAGAGAAAAAGGAATGCTTTATCCATACGATGGGAAAGGATCATCCACAACGCCACAGCTGGATATGAGCGATTTTAGTTTCCTACCTGTAGATCCACTTGGCCTCACTGCCCAGGCATACGACGATGAAGAGGATGAGAAGGAGATACATAGACAAACACAAAAAAAAGCCATAGATATAGTGGAAAAGTTAAAGGTGACAGATTGGGATGAAGCCACAGAAATACTTGACCACTTGGCCTCGAAAACTCAAAAGCCAGTAGGCAAGTACGAGGCCATAGATCTGGACAATATGAAGGATAAGCTCATTGGGTTAAAGAAAAAGATAGTCGATATACGCGCGCGAGCGGAAGTATTAAATAACATCGAGAACCCGAACAAGAAGGAGAAATATATCGAAAAAGTAGTGAAAGGCATGGTAATTGATAATATAAGGGCAAAAAAGAATGAATTGAACCAGGAGATTAAAGTCTATAAGGACAAAAAGAAAGAATTGGACAAGGAGATTAACAAAATAGATAAGCTAAAAGAGGCTACCTCGATAGCTGACTGCGATAAGGACTCCATTAATCTAAGGAAGCTTTTACAAAAGGCTTCTTTGTCCGACGGGTCACAAAGTTTTTATCAACAAACGATGTCCCAAGTAGATTGCATTGATGAGCCAGAAGAGACAGAACAAAAAAACGCGACTTTGAGAACAACGACAGAGATGTATGGTGAGCAGGTTAACAGGCAGGTGAAGCAAAAGCAGCAAGCGGAAGTTTTGAAGGCCGCCCTTCAAGAGAAGCAAAAGCAGCAAGCGGAAGTTTTGAAAAATGCCCTAAAGGCATTGGAAACATCCGAGAAGGAGGGGGTGTTCAAAGCCATTGAAAACCGCGACTTACAATCTTACATTGGCCTAGTTAAAAATTCGATCAAAGCTTACGAGGATGCCGCAAAACTGGTGAAGGATGGGCCACCTGCCCCATACAAGACCAAAATTCAAAGACAAAGAGAGAAACCCGCGCCGATCCCCCAGGGAGAGTACAATGTGGGAAAAGATAAGTACGACCTCGACGAGGAATTTTTCAGCACGCTAGAAGAGAAGAAGCAATTGTTCTTAGAATGGTCGCCTTCGCCGCTTGTCTTAACGAAATTTGATTTCGGAAAATGTGTCCGACCAGATCCAATAGAAAAATTAAGAGAGCGGCGCGGAGAAGATGATCTGGTACGTTACATAAGATCTATTACCGAAGAATACAAAGTTTGTAAAAAAATTTGGCCACATGACGAATCTAAATGGCCAAAAGCTAGCAATATTATATTCCATGGAAATTCTGGGACGGGCAAAACCGAATCTGCCAATATGCTTGGTGAGGCGTTGAAAAACGCCGGAATTCTGGTATCTGGCGAAACAACGATACGGTCTGCCAGTGATTTAGAAGGTACAGTTGTGGGCGAAGCTCAAAAACTCGTTCAGGAAGCTATGGAAGAGGCTCTTGGTGGAATTTTGCTCATTGACGAAGCGTATGAGTTGGGGCGTTCCGAGTATGGCCGTCAAGCCCAAACAAAATTAATTGCCATGCTCGAAGAAGAAAAGTATAATAATGGCAAAGTAGTCGTTATTTTATGTGGATATCAGGATAAAATGCAAAAGATGATGCGTCGCAATCAAGGTATGGCATCCAGATTTAAAAAAGAGTTTTTGTTCCAAGATGTAGAACCCGAAGAAGCTGTAGAAGTCATTCTTAAAAGGTTAAGGAAGGACTATTTCATAGTACCGAGTGACGATCAAGTAGAAGGAGAAGAAAAAGAAGAAGAAAAAGGAGAAGAGCAGGCAAACAATAAAGTAGAAAGGTCACTCCGTATGTTCATGAAAATGTTGCGGGAATCTGAAAACTTTGGTAATTATCGCGACTGCAATACAATTGCCGGTGAAATAAAATCGAATGTGTACGCGAACACCGATTTGCACTCATTAGGAGGCGCAACTACTAAAAATGCGACGGATAGGGCGAAAGAAGAGAAGCTTGCCAATATCCAGAAGTCCATGAAGGAAAAAAAAATAACAGAAGAAGAAAATTATGCAGAGTTTCCTGATATGACGAAACCGCAAGAATTAAAACTATCTGGTGCATCCATAGCCAAATTAAAAGAGAAAGCAGCAAAAGCAAAAGCAGCAGCAAAAGCAGCAGCAAAAGCAAAAGCAGAAAAAGGTATTTTTCAGTTTGGCGTTCAAGATGTTATAGACATTTGCAGGCATCGTGTAATTGCACGTCTTCGCAAACCCAAACGTTCAGCATCTTATACAGATCACAAGTTACACAAGGAAATCGTAAAGAAGTTGAAAGAACTCACCACGGAGAATTGGGAAGATCAACTTGCACAGATTGACCAGATGCGCCTGGAAGCGGATATGGATAGGGACGTTTCGTCTTCCATTAAATACGATATAGCGCGCGGAGAACAAGAAAGTGCATGGGAAAAGTTGCATGTCGGAGACTCTGCAGACCAGAAGAGAGAAAAAGAGTTTCAGTATAAAGAGCGAATTAGACAAAAGGCTGATCTCGTACAGGCACAACAAGAGCAACAACAACAGGCGAAACTGGCCGCAGAAGAGAAAAAAAAGGCGGACGTCATTAAAACAGAACAAAAAAGGACCAAGGACAAAGAGAAGTTGCTCGTCGCCCATGACGAACGTCTCGCGCAGCGTGTTGCCGAAACGGAGGCAGATTCTCAATATATAGAATTTAAATCAACCCTAAAATTTTAAAATGATTTGTTAATTAGGTTTTTTTTTTAATTGCTGAATTTTTAAGTGTTGACTCATAATACTTAATTTTTGTAAGTTCCTCATCCGTTGCAACTTCTCGAGTTGTTGGTTTTGTGTTTCCATGTCTTCCTTCCAATTTTCGAAACAATCACAATAAGACTTCAATAATTCATCTTCTTGTATGCGTTTCGATTCATATTTCAGAGACGGACGAAACCCCTCGTCTATAGCTCTTTGATACATACGTCGAAGTTGAAATTTGACATGTCCGGGTATATGTCGGGCGTGTTCCTCGAGCGTATTAGATGATATATCGTACCGCGAATCCAAATGGTCTTTAATGTATTCTTTTGTCCCACTTCCTTTGTAATAAGGCTCCAGTTCTCTTTCTCCTTCCAAATCAATTTCAAATATACAACCGTAATGATCGTATGTATAATTGGGACCATAATTGAGATTTATATTGAGTTTCCTTATCCATAGTCCCAATGTGTCTGTAAGACCTCCTGTTTGAAAATATGGTATACTTTCTCCAGTGCCGCCACTGGCTGTGAACCGGAGCCACATTGGTATGTGGTTACTACTTGATACTTTTTGTTTCGTTTCCTGTAAACGGCCATTAGCCCAATATTTAATATTTCTTACGGTCGTTGTGTCTGTAAAAACTTTTTTAAGTTTATATACATTTATGGCGCCTTCTTTATCATGTTTTTTTTCTTCCTGTGTGCGCATATACCCATTAAATGTTTTTTGTTCGTTAAACGTTTCTTCAATACCTTTCGCAGTATTTTGACCATGGTCTAAAAATACTTTATACTTGGGCTCGTTTAATTTTTTTAAGTTTTTATCGTCATACCTCCTTTTTACTCTTCTTTTTTGTAGTGCAGACTCCATCTCTTTTGTAGGTGGGACATATTTTCCACCTTCGATCAATGGCGTTTGTTTTTCAGATGGGTCTTTTAAGATTTTTCCATAAAATTTGTCAGCTGCGGGAATTGTCTTAAAGGGTGGCTCTTTTGGATATTTAAAGAAATGTTGAATGTCCTCCTCGGGTTGACACTCTACCGGATATTTTCCAAAAAGTGCACGGACTGCCATCATGGGGATGTCACATGGATCTAATACGCCTTTCGCGCCTTTCGCCGCTACATTAAATCCAACTCCAGCCGCCTTCGCCGCAGTACTATTGTGAAGCTTCGTCGCTTCCTTACCAGCCACTTTGCCAATGTGTTTCACCTTTTCCAATTTGTTCATGTGGCGCATTATTTTCACTGTAATTTCTTTTTGTTGCTTGAGGACATTTGCTCCAGATCTAGTACCCCTATATACACCTCCGGGATCAACTAACTTTTTTTTAATGTCTGCGACGTCTTCAAATTTAATACATTTGGTGAGCAATTTTATAGCTACAGATGCGGTAATGTCCAAAACTGGATGCAGCGCCAGTCCATCTACCTCACCATGCCACAATAACGCCGGAGCCATAATCAAATTTTCCGTTTCGGGCTTATTCTTTTTTAATTTTGTAATATTGCCTTTAATTTTTTGTTGCATCATTTTGATCATTGCAAGGGCACTCATCATTGCGGCGAGAAGCGCTTGTTGTCTTCTAATCTCCTCTGCTTTGGCCTCAGCTTCGGCCTCTTCCCTTGCAAGGGCTTCCGCCGCTGCTTCGGCTTCGGCTTTGGCCTCTTCAATTGCAAGTGCATCCTCCTTCTTTTGTTCTTCGGAACGCTCATTATCTTGTCCAGCTTCGATTTCTATAAAATCATATCTACTATCTTCCTCCTCTTGTTTACTTTTGGCTTCAGCTTCTTCTTGTGTTTCTTGCACTCTTCTCTTAAGTTGGCTATGTCTGCGGGTCCGGCGCGATGATTTTTTGCGACCTTCGTCATCGGAATCGTCTGAGGATGAATCTGAAGATGACGAAGACGACAGATCTTCATCACTATATTCTTCCTGTGAGATATCTGACTCTGACGAGGAAGAGTCAGAAGAAGACATTTACAATTATATTCTCTAGATTAAATAGGATTTTTCGACAACCCATTGTAAAACTATATTTATTCTTTTATTTTATGAACTACAATGACACCGTTTAATTATCAATTTTTAAAAGATTTTATGGCCGTTCCTATGTTTATTTTAATAGCTTTGGACCCTTACATTCACAATTCGAGGTCTTTGTTAGCTTTATTTTTCTCTTTGGGGTGTTTAACGGATACTATATTTTCTTGTTATTCTTATATCTATGATTCTCCGTGGACTATAGCCCGTGTCAAAGATGGTCTCGGTGCTATTGGTATGTGGTGTTTCACGATATGTTTATCATTTGCTCCTCCATTTCAGACCGTTAATCTGTGGCCCTATTTTTTCTATTTCGCCATGTTTGTAGATGGGGTTTCTGTATTTTCTGTGTTGGGCAAATATAATATCTATACGTTTAGACTCTTCCCTCGAAAACCCGTTTAAAGGTTGGGAACCGAGGAACACCCGAGGTTCCAATCTCAAAATACCCAAATGTAATCTTAGTGCCAATTTTTGGAGGATTGGCCCGCTGCTCATCGGTAAGTCCAGAGCCACATTTAAACATTTTTCCGCGATATTCACACATCAACGAACCACAGAGACCTCTATATTTTCCAGTGCCATCTTCATAGCCAATAACTACGGCTTCTGCGTCATGCATCTGTTTGACCTTTAGTAGTGATGATGTGCGTTTAAATTCGTAGAGTGAGTCTGGGCGCCTAAGCATAAGCCCTTCTCCGCCTTCTGCGATACATTGGGCTAATTTCTCGGGGATATCTGCCTTATTAATTGGAGTTTGTTCGCAAAGTTTTAAGTGGCATCGTCCTTGAATCAATTTCTGCAAATATCCGTATCTCTCCGTATACTGTAGCTGTGCCATGTCTGGACAGTCAAATACGTGAAAATTGAGCGTTTGCCATTGTTCATACGTTCCATTCTTGGTGCGTACAATACCGGATGTGGTGTCAAAGTTTTGGCGGCCCCCATAAAGTTCGCCGTCCAAGGTGACTTGTGGAAAATCTCTTATAAAACTGTCTGGAACATTGATGAGATTTCCTGATCGAGACCAGAACTGATAACCATCCCAAACGGCGCGTATTCCGTCAAGCTTCTCGGAAACTAGCCAACCATCTACATTCTGTTTCTTGAATTTGTTTGCGAGCGTGACTCTAAACCGAAGGCGCGGTCTAGTAGAAACAATATCGGGTTTGGCGGCCAACCAATTTTCATCTACAAGGACAATCCCTTCTCGGGCACTGATTTTTTGGGGAACATCAGCCAGGTTGGCCAGTAAAACATGTGTCACTGTCTTTGTAAAGCGTTTCTTCACATCTTTTGCACCCTTTTGGCGGATAATGGCTTCCAATTCGGCGTGTGTTTTACTCGAGCGTCCAGAAATGTAAAAGATAGACTGGTCCATGTTACTTAATAGTTTAAGATTGTATATCAAATAAAGATCGTTTTTAATTTAGAAGGATTTCTGAAATTTTTATTTTTTGGTAAATGTTCTAAAGTTTTAGGCCTAAAGTTTTAGGCCTAAAGTTTTAGACTTTGATTTTATATGTTCTAAAGTTTTAGGCCTAAAGTTTTAGACTTTGATTTTATATGTTCTAAAGTTTTAGGCCTAAAGTTTTAGACTTTCCTAAAAATATATTTAAGTAGATCGATTCCTACAAATGTATTGGGGTACATGTATTGAACGAGGTAATACACCAAAAATATTAAGGTTTATTCGCATGGGGATCGATGTAAACACTCCCATGGGCCATAGCGGTGAAATTCCGCTTCATATTTGTGCAAAATTGGGTCATTTGGACGCGGCCCATGTGCTTTTGATGGCAGGTGCTAATCCAAATTTGTTAGATCATTTGGGATATACGCCTATTCAAGCGGGTGCTCATTATAATTGTTCTAAGGATATGTTATTGTTATTGTTAAGGTTTAATGCGGATGGTTATGTCAAAAACAGTCATGGATATTCAGCGTTGGACTATGCTCGTTCATATGGAACCCATGTACATATTCATGCTCACGTTATTTCTAAAAAATGGCGAAAGTGGACCCGTAATCGTATAAAAAGTCGAGAGCGCCAGTTTTTGCGCTATATTTGGAATGTCAAGGGTATTTCATGCAATTTAAAATATTTAATGAATTTTATATGAAGTTCTGGTCAGGAGAGGATCAACAAAAAACAGTATATAAGTTTGACGTACAATGTTAATCAAAAATGTCTCGTTTGGCTTTTCGTTCCCCTGAAACATCACCAGTACCTATTGAGACTACTACTGTTACCGCATCTCACCATATAATATTGGAAGCTACTGTGAAGCCCATTGGTACTTCAACTGAATATAACAAGGATCGCGTCGCTCAACAAGCATCTGCTCTAAAGGAATTGCGCCAAAGTGGTAAAGATTTATTTGAAACGAATGAAACTCGCAAGGTTCAATCGGCGGGCACAGTTCTTTACCAGACAACTGAAACATATGGCACTGCGATTTCCATTGAAAAAATGGTCGAAACTATGCTTCCAAATGATTTAACTCTGCGTGTCAATTTCAATCGTCCGGGAAAGCATTCAAATACTACTTGTATGGAACTTTCTGCTCAGACATTACAGCGTTTGGTCGCTACTGAAGCAGATAGTCATGGTCATAAGATCGCCGAGTTGCGCATAAGAGCTGAAAAAACTGTCGGTACGCCAAGACACGGTTCTTTATATGTGGCAATTCAATCAAAGGGGGCTCAACATTACCTTTCACACATTGATTATAAAATAATGAGTGCTTACGATGGATTATATCATGAATAAATTTATATTTCAATTATTTAATCATTTTTTTATTAATCTTCTTCCGAATCGGAATCTTCTATTTTTTTCTTTTTTTCCGGTTTTTCTTTTGTTGTTTTTTCCGGGTTTTCTTTGGAAACTGTAACATCTGATGGTTCTGGATCGGTTGGTTCTGGTAAGGGTTCATGTGGAAGTGCCGCCGCTGCACAAGCATGTTCCTGGTATTTTTCCCATGTTATTGTACCTCTTTGGTAATGAATGTATAATTGATCTGGACCAATAAAGGGGGATATTGGGAATGATATTTCAACTTGCATTCTTTTTTTAAGAGCATAGACGTCTTCTACTGTGGATTTTTTTCTTTTTTTTCCAATAACCTTCATCATTTGCTCTTTAATTTTATCAGCATAAATGACGTTATAAATCTGTTCACAGGCAGTTTGTATACTATTTTTCCAAAACATGATTGTTTTTTGGAAAGTTTGATGTGTACCTTCTGCATCTGTCTTATGAGGAGTATCTGACATAACTAATGATCTTGGTATACCCATAACAGCGCATATTAAGTCATCGTGTGCTTTCATTTGTGCACATAAATCACCTCTTCCTGTTTGTTGTGGCATATTGACAATTTTATGGCCTAGTGGAAGTGTTACGACATTTTCTAGAGCCGACGAGCCTTTCGATGGCATATGACCTTCTGAAAAAAAGCTGTCATACATTTGTTGTTGTTGTGCGAGTTGTTGCACGGATGACCTATTTCTCATAAATTTATTTTGATCCGAATTGTCCTGCATATCTCCATCGGCATAATAATCGTAATTTACACCTTCAACATTATCTACTTTGGTGTCTACGGTTTCTGTCATTACAATTGGCGAAGTCCTTTTTTGTTCCATAGATAAACAAGTGCCTCTTAAAGTATTAATGTATTGGATTTGCGGCAAAAGATTGGCAATAATAGAGGTTAATTTACCAGCAATGTTCGGACTAAACCCAAAAGAATCTAATACTAGTGTATTCGGTATTTCCTCTCGCTGTTGATCCAAACAGATGTATTCGCGTATACCAAGCTCATATTTCATTTTAATTTGACAGCTATTTGCTTCTAAGACAACGGGTACTCGGAGTCCATCATCTAGTTCTACTATGCGAATAGCGACAATACCACTAGACAGAATCGCATCTACCATATTCCTGCAAAATGGTAGCCAGAAATCTGTCATGATTTCTTGCATATGCGGATCGGGCCTTATTCTTCCTCGTCTGTGTGCAAAGACAATACCATTTGAGAATAAATGATGTTGTATTACATTTCTGCATGTGTATATAACTGGAGATTTCCTAAGAAATGCAGCCGCATACTTTATTTCATTCTCTGATATAACAATGCCTTGGTCCATGATTGTCTAGTAATCAAACCCTTATATAGGTGACCCTATTAATTTACGATTGTAGCGGCGATCAGTGCCAGATGGATTCCACTATATCAATAGCGTGTAACCATGTACAAGCTTCCTCTGGTTCACGAATGACTCTGGTAGATGGTTCAAAAGTCTGACTGGATACATACTTTAAAGAAAATGGATATCCCCGGACAACTTCCTTTGTTGTATTGCCATATGTTTCTATACACCTTACGGCACTCTCAGCGTTCCTTGATACAACAGCCCTCGCATTTAAAATAGATTGAATGCCATCTATTGGATTACATAAAAATATGTAAGATTGTGGCATATACTGGCCGTCTAGCCGTATATTTTTATTTGTAATTAGATGATAAGGATGTTCTTTACAAATTTCTTTCATACTTGTTGAAGTCGAGCGTAATGTCACTCTCCAATACACATTGTCTAGCTCTTGGCGAGTGGCAAGCTCTCCACGGGGGCGTTGCATATCTTCAATCGACGGAGGCACAAAATGAATAGGAGTTGTATCTCGCAATATCCACATACAACTTAAAACAATCACTAATATGCCGAATCCATACACAATAATAGATTTCCACATCGGACGAGGCTTATCATGAAATAAATGGGCTCGGCGTTTATTTGACGAACATCTTACCATCCACAATTAGCAACGATTCGACCCTATATATAGGCGGGCCCACTTCGAAACAAGGATTCCATGCAAGTCCATACTATTGAAAAAACATTCCAAACGCCCCCAAAAAGATTTAAGGAAAAGAAAGCCTTTATAGAGAAGCTGAAGGCTGCCATTGCCAATAATAATCAACTTTCTCAGGCTTATAGTAAATTGCCGCCGGTTTTCGACCAAGGACTAGGTGAAAGAGTCGGTCCAACTCCATTGTTAGACAGACTTGTCAAACAAGTGGACGATGCATACAAAACGTCCATTAATAAAAAAGTCCTTAAAGACATGCTCAAAGAAGCCAAAGAAGATCTTCAAAATCTTAAAAAGACCAAAAAGACCAAAAAGATTATCGAAACGTTGACTATTTTGTATACAAATGGCCTCGTCCGTCCAAATATTTATCCTGTTGCTCGCAAACATTATCACTGGGAATTACAAACTAAACGGCAGCCGTTTCTCCCTATTGGAGACGCTGGAGATGCCGAAATATGCCCAGACGCAACTGACGGTAAAGTAAGACTTCATTACAATCGCAATGGCAAGGAAGTGATCTCAAATCAAGTGGATCTTTCCCAATGCATTCGAAGACAATCGGCTGCCGCGAAAAGAAAAACATGGAGATTTGACAAGACAGATCCAGAATTTATTGCCAGGTGCAAAGGTGTAGCTGGGAGAATTCTAAGATTAACACAACCAGGAATTTTAAACAATATTGGTAATGTAGAAGCTACTAGATTTTCTATGAGAATCTTCCAAGATAGGGTCTCGAAACTACCTGAGCATCTAAACCTGGATCCAGTGGACATTATTAGTTTGTGTGAACATAAACTAACCAAAAGGAGAACCAAATCAAAACAAGACCAACAATATATTAAAATGGTCGAATTTTGCGAGCCTACTGTGCATCTTAACGCCGGAGGACGACGAAAAAAGTTGAAGGCTATTGCAACGGGTTCCGAGATAGTTTTAGCGCTTAAAGCACCATCAGTCTCTGCCTTAGTCGTAGACGATGAAGAAGCCTCTTCTGAGGAAGAATCTTCATCTGGTTCAGGCACGTCTTCCGGTTCATCTGAGGAAGAGGAAGAGGAAGAGGAAGAAGAGGAAGAAGAAGAGGAAGAGGAGGAAGAAGAGGAGGAAGAAGGCGATGACTTGGACAAAATCACAACTCTAAGTGGATTGCGCGCCGCCGCGGGTACCCTTGATTTGAGAGCTGTGGGATTTAAGGCAAAGTCTAATTACACAGCCGCTGAAAAGGATAACCTCCGCACAGCTATTCGCGCCGCCCGAGATGCGTCAGAGGAAGAGGGTCAACTCTCTGACGCATCTGACGGTTCATCTATATCTTCTGGTTCGTTGGCTACGGATGACGAAACAGATACATCCGGAGACGAAAATGTGACTGCAAATAATCAATACATCGAAACAAGCGAATCCGAAGATGAATCCGAAGATGAATCCGAAGATGAGCTTGCCGAAGATGATACGCCTGAGACACCTGATGATACGCTGACATCTGATGATACGCTGGCGGGAGATGATGATGATGTGACAGATGTGTCTGAAGATGATGTGATAGATGTACCTGAAGAAGAAACTCCTAAATCTTTAGATGATATGAATCGTGACGAACTTAGGGCCGAGATGGTCAGATTGAGTCTTACAAACGACCAACTTAAAGCCCTATTACATCCGCGCCAAGACATCAATCTATCTAGAGCTGACGATATCAGAGATGCTCTCAAAATATTTTATGCCCGTCCTGATGGTCTTCTGAATGCCGTTCCAGATAATTCGGACTCTGCTGGTGAATCAAAAGATTCCGATCAATTTGAGGATGTTTCGGACGAATCTGAGGACGATTCTGAAGACGATTCTGAAGACGATTCTGAAGACGATTCTGAAGACGAAACTCCTAAATCTTTAGATGATATGAATCGTGACGAACTTAGGGCCGAGATGGTCAGATTGAGTCTTACAAACGACCAACTTAAAGCCCTATTACATCCGCGCCAAGACATCAATCTATCTAGAGCTGACGATATCAGAGATGCTCTCAAAATATTTTATGCCCGTCCTGATGGTCTTCTGAATGCCGTTCCAGATAATTCGGACTCTGCTGGTGAATCAAAAGATTCCGATCAATTTGAGGATGTTTCGGACGAATCTGAGGACGATTCTGAAGACGATTCTGAAGACGATTCTGAAGACGAAGATTTACATTCAACAATCTCAACCGTTAATGGAGCAACGCTGAATCAGATGACAGAAGCTTCAAAGGGTAAGACTTTTGAACAAGGAGGTCTCAATCTAAAGGTTGTAGAAAAAATTCTTAAAGAAAATGGAATCAAACTTAGAAAGAGGACCACTTTTCAAAGTCCAGGAGGATTTGGTAAATGGGCTCGAAAAACACTTGGAGAACTTATAGCGTCAAAGGGTGTCGAAGAAGAAGATTTTGGTTCGGATAGTGGCATCCAAAGTGATTCCGGTACAGATGCAGCTCATTTGGCAAATTTGAAAGGTACGCCGGGTGATTTGAGCCTAATGTTAGAAAACATGTCAGATGACTGGGCCTCCTCTGAAGATGAATTGAATACGGCCGCGCCTACTAGTTCATTAGAGTTTGCGGAAAGCTCAGCTTCTGAAATGAAAACTTCGTCAGGTCTTGAATTCGCGGAATCGTCTGCTGTTGAAACTGATAGTGGCAAAGAAATGTCTGACGGTCTTGAATTTGCGGAATCGTCCGATGTCAAAGAAATGTCTGACGATCTTGAATTCGCGGAATCGTCCGATGTCAAAGAAATGTCTGACGGTCTTGAATTTGCGGAATCGTCTGCTGTTGAAACTGATAGTGGCAAAGAAATGTCTGACGGTCTTGAATTTGCGGAATCGTCCGATGTCAAGACGTCATCGGGTCTTGAATTTGCGGAATCATCTGCTGTTGAAACTGATAGTGGCAAAGAAATGTCATCTGGTCTTGGCTACGCAGAGTCCTCTGATTACGATTAATAGGGATTGGTAAAAAAGACATATAAAGGTTAAAGTAATAAATGTAATAAATACAAATGAATCATAAAATTATGTTGTGTTTCGTGCGTTCTGACTCGGATATACTCGAAGCATCATGGTTGAATAGAGCGGCTGCTTCTTTAGCTTCTACTGAAAACGACGAAGTACCCTTTATACACGCCGAATTGCTCTTTTGTCCTCCTGGGTCAAATACAGGTTCTAACGATTCTGTTTCTGGTCTAGCTTGTTCTATAGTTTATTCTGGATCTGTTCATTTGGAGTCGAAGCGATTTTCACGCAAAGAATGGTTTTTCAGGTCGATGGAATGTTCTAAATCTCAATATGATACGATGATGAATTTTTGTACTGAACATCGAGGCGATTCTTTCAATCATCTGGGATATTTCCTAGCCTGGACCCCGTTTGCTCCAACACCAATGTCTTATACATACTTGGGGATGACTCCGCGGTGGTATTGTTCAGAAATAGTCATTGCGGCATTAAAAGAAGGAAACATTCTGGCGGATGAAGTTTCTTCTAGTATGCACCCACACGAATTGTACAAATTGGTACAAAAGAATACTATGGCGGATTGCGGGCGGAATATGGGCGCCATGAACTTGAGGTTTGTCTAAAATTCATGGCAGTTCCGCGCCGCCCTGTGTGTCCAATGAAGCGCTTGTACTTTTGTGTATGACAGAGATGCGTTTCACACCATAAACAGCTGTTAACAATCCTAGGATAAATATTATCTGTTGTTCCCCTGTTAAAACCGCCATATCATCATACACCACAATACCAGAGAATGTAGTAAACATAACCCAAGCAGTTTGATATATAATAATGCAAAAATAGGCATCGTATTTTTCTAAACCCTTATTTAGCCATACCACGTGCAATATGATAGAAGCCAGACACAAGAGTACAACCGCCACGAAATTATCCACGCGTACTGTCAATTGACTATTTTTGATTGTAGAAACGCCATATGCTATGTATTTGCCCATGCATACATTTTGAGCACCCAATGCGCCCCCAATAAACGGATAACCAAAACGTCGCACTGGTCCTGGAAGTTTGATATGTTCCAAAGCAATCGCAAATAATATAAATATAGTCCAATTGGCAATGATATATACGTGAGAGATTGTTCTGTCTAATAGCTGTGGAACTGGCTGACCAGAACCATGATCAGGCGTTACAGAGATTGACAATAAACAACCCAAAATCACATAAGCTATGGCTGACCATTCTTCTTTAGATGGCTTCTCAAATAAAATTACACGAGTTACCAACAAATTAATTATGATAGACATTGAACCGAATACTCCCACTGTTGATGGAGGCAACCATGTCAGAGCTATGAAATCTAAAGTCGAGGCGGCTATGGACAAGAATATCGCAATAATAAACAAAGGACGTACAAAAACAGAAGTCTTTAATGGTCGAGATCTTTTATTTTTCCTTGTTCTAGGATCATAATAATAAGTCTCGTGTTGAGCCATCTTCTGAAAGTTCATAGAGACAGAAGATGAAATAGAAGCCACTAATAAAAAAAGATAACCCACTATTTGCAAAAATATCATTCATATATTATTTCAACCACTTTATAGAAATATATCATATTTAAAAAAATCCATATTAAAAAAATAAAGTTCCGGTATAAGAGCTCTATTTTATAAATACAAATAAAAATGAACGTTTCGGGAACTATCGGCACTAAACATACTACTGCGACGTATGACGGAGCTTTCAAACTCTCTCAAAAAAACAAAGTTCTTTTGGAAGAATTAGATTTTATTTGTTTCCAGAGAACGGGTGTAAGTCTAAAGACAGTAGATGTTGTATGGGTACATGACCATCAGTATTATGAACACACCATTGATAAAAAAGACATTGATAATATAGTGGCATGCTTGCAAGACAAAATAGATATCTTTGATATAGGGTCAGATCCAGGAAATTGGTCCAGATGGAAGAAAAAAGCTATCGAAGAAAAATGGCAAAAAAATGATTGGATCAACTTTGTATCGTCCATTTCAGTAGAAACCCAATCAGACGAAGATGATCAAAACGATTCGGAATGGGATCCAGGCTCCTCGGAAGATGAGTCCTCGGAAGATGAAGCAGATGACGAAGATGAAGCAGATGACGAAGATGAAGCAGATGAAGCAGATGATGACGAAGATGAAGAGTCCTCGGAAGAAGAAGAAATAGAATTAGCCGAAGATTCACACGATGAACCATCTGATGATGAATCCGAAGCAGAGGAAGTAGATGAAGTAGATGAAGTAGACAACCCTACAAAACGTAGAAAATTAAACGATCAATAGTTCATTCTTTTAAAATTTCCATATTTCAATACATTAATCATGACACCTTTAATTGTGTGCAAGTCAGCCACAATCCCAACGCAATCACATAAAGAACAACAATATTCGCCAATGGCATCCCAGTCTTCGTACGAAAAATACTTGCGATTGCTTACTGGTTCACTTCTTCTCCCTTGCCAAAAAGACTTCCATCCGTATGTATCTATAAAATTTACGACTGACTCAATAGATCCCGGTGCCCCCCTAATACATTCTCTTAGTTGGACAACCCCGATGTTTTTCAGGTATTCTATGACTGGGGGCGGTGGTTTTAACTCTAGAAAGTCTTCGAGGGCACAATAGTCTAATTCTCGAGGACAATAAATTTCTTCTTCTTCTTCGTCGTCTTCTTCGTCCGATGACGTCACCGATGCATCCGACCAATATTCTGACCAGTTGGGCATTTGATAGTAACTCTTTTTTTTTTGACATACTTTATAATATGTTTTTATATTTTTGTCACATGTTCCAAACATATTATATAAATAGTTGTCGCTTTCTAAATATAAATATAAATGTTAATATCGAAAAAAATACCTTTTGAAATTCTATGGGTGATTGTTCGTTATTGTCCGTTGTCAGCGCGGGCTAAAATGGCATGCTTATCAACTACTTATTTTCCATGGTCGGGCGCCGAATGGATAGCCCATGCACATAAATATGACGTAGAACCATCGTCAGCAGCACTTCGTTTATTAATTTTGCGTGATTACCGATCACAACATAAGGTAAGTCGGCGCTTGAATCATTTATGGTCTGAACATTTAGACAAACCTCTTATAGTATGGTCTCCATGGACAATAAAACGTTTTTGTTTTCTGTTTCCCGACCAAACACTAGTACTTTGTTTTAGACACCAACGGTTTATAAATTTTGTCCGTGATATTGCGCAGAGCCATCATTTAAAATTTGGAAGGCTTATACGTAGATATGGGGGAGATGAGTGTGTAAAATGTTGTTTATCGATTCTCAAAACAAAGAGAATTGAGATGATTATAAATAAAAGAAACAAGCGACTTAAGAGGTATTGTTTAAAAAATATAAAATCTACAACGGCCCTCAATGGTAGGGGACATCTTTCATATGATAAGACGAGGGCCTTACTAGAATTCTACGTTTCGTCTGGCCAGTTGATGTTGAAAATTCGGAAACTTGAGTTTGTTCATTAGTACGAGATCTTTTTTTGTTTTGTCGGGCTGGCAATATAGTGGACAAGTGGGAGACTAACTGATGCATATTATCCATTGCTGGTAAACGATCTGCATTGACTGCATTCGCGAGGGTTGTATCTTGGTTACTTGACATGATTACTTCTTATATTTCTGACGATGACAGCCCTTAAATAGTCGTCACCATTTCACTTGTAGGAGCACGCCGATAATACAGACCATTCTTAATAAATAGATAATTTGCCAAATAATCTATCCAGTGATGCGTAATTAGAAGCTTTACAACTAAAATAGTTACAAAAACATCCATACTATATTGATATTTAGAACTAAACACAAATGCGACCGTTATAAACGTCCATGTTTCGCCTATTATCCATATGATCCATCTGCATTTTGTATTTCGCTGTGGTACCATGGCAACGGCTACTTGAGCAAATATAATTAATTGGGCTATATCTGACGACCATAACATATTCCCACAAGCTCTTTGTGGCCATCTCCAAAATATCCAATGAATATCCTCGGTACCAGGAATATCGTATTTATTTAGACAGTTTGGCGTTGAATCGGGGACAATCGTTAATAATTGAGAGATTGAAAAGCACGGTACTAAAATTAATTGACAGCATAAAACCTTGGCAGCATGTATAGCATCTCTTGAAAAAACACACCAAAAAAGAACCACACAACAAACAAAGCCATAAGTACATACGTCTACCATGTCTCTCAATGCGAGGTAAATATAATCCTCAATATGATATCCTTTAATCCAATCAACGAATAATGTATCGTGTAGGGGTTGCCAACACGTTTGGTTATCCATTCGCTCTACAAACCATTTTTGTCTTAGAGATACTAAATTTGTTGCCACTAAATTACAATAAAATAATGTCAACGTTGTGACAACAGCGGGTATCCAACGAAGAGACATTACGGGATTTTGAAATAAGCGTATATAGTTGATATGATTGAATCCACAATGAATCAAACCAATCAAACTGGCAACCAAACATCTATCAATGACCAAACATCTAACCCATGGGTGGAATCTGGCGCGATGGTTTATGTAGCTTTGACTGTGGCTACACTTTCTGCTGTAATTATGTGTTGTGTGTGGTTTGTTAAACACAGATTAAATTCAAATGTAACAAACAGATATGGTTCACTATCTTCCAACGCTGAAGAACAGATAGAATTGAAACAGTCTGATCAATTAGATTCTGGGTCAGAAGAAGAAATCCCGTTAGATGTCTCTATTGAAGAATCTAATTCTAGATTACCAACAGTCGATGCATTCACTTTGGAAGCCTCCGAATCAGAGTCGGAGGAGGAAGCCGGTTCTGATGGTCCGACGGAAGCCGTGTAGTATATGTACAAGTGCACGACGATGGTAACTGAAAGGATAAGACCTGCATATAGAGGTCTGCAGGGACAACCATCAGTGTAAATCGATAGAATCAACAATAGAGTAGCACCCATAACGAATGACAAAGGTATAAACAATAGTGGTATATGTGCACGGGATGCTTCATCGGAAAAGGAATGTAAACGTTGTGGACGACTGCTCAAAATATGCCAACATGGTAGTGACCAAATATGTACAAACGCGGTTATTGTGGCAGATATTACTAGTCCCAACAAAGGATACAACCAAGGTATAAAATCTAAGCACTTTGCGGTGGACCTCAATATTAACATGTATATCATAGAAACGCATAAGGATAATGATATTAAAAATAACATTTATTGATCTATTTTTACATTTATAGTTCAATCTGGAGGGTCCTTAAAAGTTTAGGTCTAAAAGTTTAGGAATCACAGGTCTAAAAGTTTAGGATTTAGGAATCAGTCTCCCTGAGACATTATGTCTAAAAGTTTAGGTCTAAAAGTTTAGGAATCACAGGTCTAAAAGTTTAGGAATCACAGGTCTAAAAGTTTAGGATTTAGGAATCAGTCTCCCTGATACATTATGTCTAAAAGTTTAGGTCTAAAAGTTTAGGAATCACAGGTCTAAAAGTTTAGGTTATGTTTTAGCCTGCTTTCTCCTAGTTCTCTTAAATTAAACGCGTGCTTGCTCGAATCTATTATTTTACCATGTAATGTATCCGCATGCATACTCTTTCCAAAATAATATACAACTACCCCCAATATAATAATGCCTAGCGTTTCTGACGAACATCCCATATCAGTCAACGTTGGTTCTTTCATTCTCCATATAAATCCTATGTAAATGGCGGCTAGGCCCACAAGTTGTGTAAAAGACCACCATTTATCTGCTTCCGAAGGTGCACAGCACGGTCTTGATTTATTTGACCGTGTAATGGTGACACATGATCTGATATCCTTTATGTAAATGTGATGTAAAGTGACAAATACAATGTGCCATGACATCATAGATAAGAATATAGTTCTCCATTCTGAATCGTCTTCATCATCCGATAGGTCATATAACATTATTGCTAGATAAAGCCAGAAAATACCAATAACAATATCATGTATAAGATCAATTGTCATACAGCTTCGATATCTGACAATTATTTTTTCTCCTGAAACGATTTGGATAGTTTTTTCATCGATGATAAGTTTTTCACCGTAATCTAAAATTTGATCTCCTATTCGGATTGATTTTGGATGTACTTTGTGTACTTCTTTGGCGGCGCATTGAATTAGACTAATCAGGACTGGTACACATGACAAAAACCAACATCCTATAGATATGCACCATATAATAGAAACAATAAAGTGGTGTTTGGTTGCAAAATTGTTCGAGTATTCCCATGTGTTTAACACGGCCAGTGTTCCGGCGGCACCAGCTAAAATTTTGAATCCGGATCTCGTCCAAACAACAGATTTCGGATCGGACCAAAGTCTATGAATACAGCAGCATTCGGTTATAGACATACAATGAACGGATTGTTCCATGAATACATCCAAATCCTTGCGCGAAACGTCATTATATGTGGCTATAAAAATGGTGGAAGCCGCCGCAAACGTAAAAAATACAGGCATAATTAAGTACCATGCGATCACAGAAGTTATTGATGCTACAGCCAGAAAAAAATACATTACTGTCAAATGTGTATATTTAAATACGTCCACTTTTATAATCTTGGAATGAGTTTGGAGTCTATCCCTGATAATTGGATTGACTTGTTGGAAACGGACGACATGGTTAAAAGTTGGCATAGAGATACACAAAATGGTACATTGCCAACTACAGATGTCCATAAAATGATTTCATATTTGGAAAAATATTATCCAGAAGATTGTAAGCGTATGGTTGCTGAACCAAATGGTCTGCCACAATCATTTGTATATTGGTGGTGTCATCGCTTGGTGGACGCGGCGGCAGGCTCAGCCCCGGGCAAATATCCCGTACTAACACATTGGACCACAAACATAGCAGAGGATCATAAAGAACTATGTCCGAGCGTGTTACCAAATGATGTACTTGTTATCACAGTTATGACAACTTGGATGGATATTCTATTCACAGATATTATATTGTTTGACAATGAAGATATTCGATCCAAAATACCGAGAATGTATTGTAATAAACGACTAAGATGTGGTTCACAGACAGTAGAACCTTCTTCAAGGAGAAACACTCTGAAATATATCATGCAGGGAGGTCTCTCTATTTTTAGAGAGAGAGGATTCAAAGAAGGCGAGGAATATTGGAAACATTTATGTAAAAAATATAAAATTTAGTTTATTTACCAGATTTTAACACTATAGATACGTCTAAAAGATGTAAAGCTAACATAAAGCCAGACAAACATCCAATAAAAAAGAGGATTGTAAGCAATAGTACTACCCTCATTTCGTTATGAGAATTACACATAACCATTAAAGCCACCAATATAATATACACAGAAATGCCGATAGAAGAAAGCAAATTTTCAGCCATAAACACGTCAGAGAACGTCCCATCAGATAAAACAAGGGCTAAAATAATACCAACTGCAAAAAAGCAAAGTATAACAAGCCAGTAGATTTTAGTTACAAACCCCTGCAAATCGCGCAGCTTCATAAGTTCATACACTGTATCTGTTTTCATTTTACCTGACTCAATATCAGGGGCTAACATATTATCCGTTTCGCGATCAGAAACAGTGGCACGGCGAGACATATTAATACAATACAAAAACACTATATACATAACTTTCATAGTTTAATTCTGGATTTCATGTTTATTATATCGGTATTGGCTGCAATATGCTCTACCACAGCATCCATACCACAACTTCTTGGTAAAGTAAATAAACTTTCGAATGCAACGATGGCTCTTAGAGGCATGGGAGCTCTATTATGGTGTATATACGGCATATTAATACAAGAATATGCGCTCATTGCAAGTTCGGGTATGGCTTTCATCATAGAAATGACTTTGGCCATTAGAACCGGTTTTGCGGATACTGATTGTTTTTGCCGGAATCGGTCATCGCCAACCGATACAATGCCAAGTCCAACTGCCTCTGTACATAACTCTTCTGTAACAATTGATCTCGCAAGGCTGTCTTAATCGCTTCGTTATTCTTTTCGAGCATTTCTACTTTTTTTTCAAAGACTTGTCGTGACTGTCTTTCCTGAATATACAATTGTCTCAAATTTTTAATATGAGGAAGCAAAAAGGCGATGGCTTCTTCGGCGCTTGGAACGGTTGCTTTAAGACGCTTACTCAATCTAGCGATCTCGGTATCAAACTCGGCAGGCCTTTTTAATGACAAAGGCACCTCGGAAAAAGAACTAGAAGAACTAGAAGAACTAGAAGAACTAGAACCCATTGGCTGCAACTCTTCCAAAAATTCTCCACGAAAACGTTTATCTGAACTAAAAACATCATCGATTGACGGTCTTTTGCCTAAAATAGAGCCGCGATCCACTTCAGAGTAATATGGCGACCCAACAGGGATCATACAAGGCCTTACCATCGCGAGGGTTGGTCCATCACTCTGTCGTTTTCGTTTGGACATTTCTTTTAGCTTATGTCTCTTTATACCTATACAAAGCTAAAAAAAAAACACATAAATATAAAATTCTCTGAAAATTTAGAGATTCGCTAAAACTTTTGACTTTGATTCAGTACTTGTTTTTCTAAAACTTTAGACCTAAAACTTTAGAAATTCTAAAGTTTTAGATTAAAAGACATATATGTGATTATATTTTATTAGAACTGATAAAGACTAATTTCGGTCCCAATATGTCCGAATTTGTCGTACCAACCGATTTCCTCATTGGCGGGTGGTTTGGAGTCAAAAAACTATGCCTACCGCCTAAATTTTCAGTTTTGGGTCAACAAATAAAAATTGTCGCGTTCCAGAAAGGTGGTGCTGGCATGCGGGTCTCTCATTATAATATCGAACAAAAAGTTGATAAAGAAATTGGGTTTGAAGTTCCTGATGCTCTAAGATGTTTTATTAAGAAACTTTCCGTTTGGCCAATGGTCAAATTTTCTATTCAGAATGAGTCTTTGACCATTTCTGTTGAAGGGTGTACCTCTGCAATTTCATATACATTCCCAAAATTAAATCTTTTTCAAGACGATTACATACCAGATCATGAAAAAGATGAGATTTTACAGATTTCAACGGTCGAATGGTTTAATATATGGAACACAATACCTATCAAGGGGAAAGTAACCTTAAAAATCTCTAAACAAACTAAAGTTATAACTTTAGAACATTCCAAATCTCGATGGAAAGCAGCTATTATTGCCAAATCAAAACCGTCCAAAGATACTACCATAGTGGTCGATTCGGGGGTTGCAAAGTCTGTTTTTGTGGACCCTGACAACCGGACCTTTTCTGAGCTCATATTTAAACATGCTGGCCTCATTCATTGGCGTTCAAGAGATTTAGAAATTTATGTAGCTCCTGTAGAATGATTGACACACCAATGATGCCAATCTTCTATAAGTTTATCCTTGTCTTCCTGATTGTATTTATCACTTTTTTCCATATTTTCTGTATGCCATAACGGCTGGAGATTTTGGAACCAAAAACATATATATTGTTGATTCGGATCATTGAAATCGAAAGCTGCACATGGAATACGATGATCCACATCCCAACCCTCAGAACCATCCTCAGGCTTTCCACGGTTTTCCCACGACATACCAGGTTGAAATTGATTTTCCAAATGCTGACAAAGACCCTCGATAGAAATTTGCATTATATTTCGACTTGATGTAACTTTTCGTTTACCATTAAGAGCTCCCGAGAGGCGACCTCGAAGTGTTTCAAGGATTGCAACAGCCGGCAGCTCTTTGCGTCGGCGACGATTACGAGTATTGCGATTATCTTTATAAGCGCGCGTTTTTTCAAAGGCTTTCTTTACTTTACGATGACAAAGGCGACATTGACAGTCATATCCGTCCTTTTGACGACAATGTTTATTAAATCCCGAGATTGGCATTTCTACTTTACATTTAGAACACTTCTTTTTACGAATTTCTAAATCCTTCATTGTATATACAGATTACTCTTAAATATATTCGTATTTATTTTTAACATATTCTTAGACTAATATAAAAACTCATCTTTTAAAAACAGAAATGGGATGAGCCTCCGTATTAAATACAAACTTATCCAGAGGCAATTCCTCGTCCGGTCGGAAAATTAACCATAAATATTTAATAGTCTCCGCCAAAAACCAAGACTCTTGCTTATCCATCTTTTCGGGCATCTTGCCTGTCACATAACGAACATCCGTAAAACCACCCGTTGGCAACTGACAGTGTTTCTCCAAAGCTTTCCAAATTTTAGCGGCATACACACGCCATTTAGGATCGTGGGTCTCGCGCCAAGCGTAAAATATAGACTCTACGACTTCAGGACGCAACAAATATACATTAGATGAGCATAAAAGTCTACCATCCGGATTCACTGTCACCGAATCACAGGCTAGACCAGAAGGATTTGACGTATACATTCTAGCACAAGTTTCAGTAAAAGCAAGCCCTTGTTCAATGTATTTCTGACCCATAATAAGCATACCCCCTAGAAAACAGCCCAGGTGTTCCACCTTATCAGATCCAGATGCTTTGGCAAATGTTGTATTGCCATACTTGACAAACATTTGAGATACTATCATTTCTTCAAATGTATCATAAAGTTCTCCCGCAAGTTTATCACCGGTCAAATGTTTCAATTTAATGAAATATTCATAAGTAGAGTCAATACCACCACCAATAGTCTGTGGACCAGACATTTTCTCAGATACCATGTCAATATTCATAGACAAAAGACCTCCCTTATGCTCATTCCAATACTCATTTATTGCATCAATTTTTTTAGACCAACGAGTATCTTGAGTAAACATAGTCAATGCGACAAATTCCACAGATAATGTACCCACTTCAGCATTCACAGCTCCTCTGGCCCATTGTTGAGTCTTACAATATCCAGGTTTTGAAGTATCAATCACTGCACAAGGTATACGACCATGAAAAGCACCCAATAATACATCGCCGACTTCGACAGCCTTTTCTAGGAATATAGTGTCGTTTGTCAATGAATAAGCAGATAAAAGACCACCGAGAACACGGATATTGTTCTCAAATACATTAATACGACCATCAAACTTAAATTCAGACTTGACAAATTCGCGCGCAGACTTAAACTCTGTTTCAAGACCCATTAAATACAAAGTATCCAATGAATCGATAATAGTTAACCCCTTACCGCCAAAGGTATTTAGACCACGCCTCTTCACTGGTAAATACTCATCTGCCTTCCATGCATCTCTCATATAGGCTTGAAACGCATATTGCATGCCAGCTCGAATTTCATTCGAAATAACATTTGAAGTGGACAATACGGCGAGCTTTTTTTTACGAATGGCGGTACCCTTCAAATGGACTTCTGGAGTCGGTCCCGCCTCTAAAAGCTCGGTACTTGCGAACCGGTCCTGACCTGGAATAACAAGTATTTGATTATCGACAGGAGTTAACGCCATATAAATCAACGTGTAAACTCCTACAACCAACACAATGCATAGAAATAGGACAGTATTGCGAAATAAACGTTTATTTTCCCGGTCTTGCTTCCTTGGGTTCATTTTAGTATGTGCGTTCAAACTTAATAGTGAACATGACAAAAACAATTGGATTCCTAAAGTTTTAGAAATCTCATTATTATTTGAAAAATTTTCTGAAAATCCTAAACTTTTAGACTTTTGATTCCTAAAGTTTTAGGCCTAAAGTTTTAGAAATCTCATTATTATTTGAAAAATTTTCTGAAAATCCTAAACTTTTAGACTTTTGATTCCTAAAGTTTTAGGCCTAAAGTTTTAGAAATCTCACGATTATTTGAAAAATTCTCTATACATGTATTAAAAATTCTAATAGTTTAGACTTTGGTTTCCAAGGACACATCTGTTTATGACAAAATACAACTGTCAATGTGATCCATATTACAATCATGGCTAGATTTAGACAAATGGTGAGTGTGCTTTCTGGAATCGGAAAAAGAAGTTGCACAGACCATATTAAAGTAATAATCATCGTAAATATAATCAATAAAAACATGCAATAATCTTTGTGTACAAGAACCTTATATGTTATTAAGGGTCGTGGTTATGGGATTTTTTTTTAAAAATGTTTATGTGTCAATGGTACATATTTTGGACACGTAGTTCTTACAAGTGTGTATACAATAATTGTGAAACAATAGATTCCTATTAAATGAAACGCTAACATATTTTATTTTTTTTGTTATGGGTCTCGCAAACACATATGTCTTAAAATTAAGGACGTCTGTTGAATTCGTCGAATAATTTTTTAACATTACTGGTGAGACCTTGTAAATCTCTTGTAGCTATATTGGTAGCATCTTCTAAAGATGATATTTTGTCGTTCATGGCTCGTGTTTTTTTATCGTCCGATTCACATTTATTTCTATGATCTGTTTTGATTTTAGCAACATCTGCTTGCAATTGGTCTAAAGTTTTTGTATTTCTTTCTAGTTTTGTTGCAATAAAGGATAGTCTTTCGTCCAAAACTTTTCTAATTTCCACATGCATATTTTCAGCGAGTTGTCTAACTTCTTGATGTAATTCATCTTTAACTCTGAGAACTGCATTACTGACTTTGAGTTCTGTATTTGTTCTTTGTTCCTTTAAGGCTTCGTGTAGTTTTTCGTCGAATTTGTTGTTGATTAGTCCAATAGTTTTAACGGAAGAGACATCGACCATGGTTTGGCATTCTTGTTTGGAGCAAGTGTCATAATTAGGATGTTGTGGTTTATGCAAAAGTTGCATGTCGTCCTGCATTTGTTATCTAGGTTGGTCCTTTTATAGCTCCTGGGTGTAAGTGGGTGACAGTGGCTTTCTAATTCATCATCATTAAATTGCGATGTTTTCTAGGTGTCCTGCCACTATAAGCACAATGCCAATAGGAAAAGCAAGCTAATGTTAAAACAACACCTGCTGCGACACCGGCAGCCAAATACCACCATGAAGCAAACCATCTTGTTTGAGTTATAGTGTATGCATCTTCTGGTATTTCACGAGTACATACATCTGTCGGACATGCGCATTTAAAAGCGTCATCTGTCCAATCTTCATTTCTAGTATCTATACATATGCCGTGATTTTCACATACAACATCGTCACATGGTGTCCTCTTAATTTCACAATGTACACCTCTCCAATCATCTGAACAAACACATTCATAATCATTGATAAGGTCTATGCAAGTCGCGTCATTGACACATGGGGTCGGGTCACACTCGTCTATATTGTGGTTACATTGGGCGCCTTCCCATCCAATATCGCATTCACATATATATCCATCCGATATAACCGAACATTGACCATATGACCCACAAGGATTATCATTACAGAATGATGGTTCATTTTGACATCTGTCGCCTGTATATCCGTTTATACATTGACAAAATCCCACCATTCCTTGTACGCAATTTCCTCCGTTAAAACAAGACGATGCTGTACACGTTGAAATGTCCTTTTCGCACCTGTCTCCCACAGTACCGGCCTCGCAAACACATTTTATTCCAGACAAATCTGACGACTCGTCGTTACATGCAATCGCATTATCACCGCATGGTTTATCGGCACATGTAACTTTAGATTCGCACGTCTTCCCTCCATAACTGCCTTCTATAGAGGAACAATCACAGTAAAAGTCAATGAGATCGACTTTGCACGGTGCGTTATTACTACATGGGTTTGGATCGCATGGATTTAACGCTATAGAGCAATCATCCCCATCAAACCCGGCATCACATTCACATTGACAATCATTTTTATTTTGACAATGATCACAAGATCCGTGTACACAATCAATGCCATAGATAACACATTGATTCGCCTCGTCAATAGGAATAGAACATCTTAACCCTATATGAGATGATGCACAAAGACATGTCCATCCGGTATTTGTTTCATCCAATGTACAGAGCCCATGACCAGAACAAGGCGAACCGTGTACAAGAGACCACTTATCCAATTCATTTTGAACATAGTCGCATTCTTTTTGCTGTATAGAGCAAGTATCGCCCACCCAGAATGGCTGCTGGTACGTAGGTTCAACGGGACATATACATTGTAGTCTGGTTCCATTGAAACTACAATCACCTCTATCGCATGGATTTATTTGTTCACAAGACCTCAATGCATATTGACAATTTCTACCCATCCAACCAAAAGAACATTCACATTGATATGACATTGGATAATCTGTACAAACAGCGCCGTTTTGACATGGATGAGCATCCGTATCTACACAACCAGCTGTTTCATCCACAGCAGTTTCACAATATCTACCAACCCACGTAGATGGACATTCACATCTAAATGAACCATATTCGTTGAAACAAGCGCCACCATTAATACATGGATCATCAACACATGATGTGATCGGTCGATCACAATATTCACCCGTCCAACCCAAATCACATGTACAATAAAAATAAATGTCGGTGGAATTGAAATGACAAGTGCCATGAGAACACATATCACAATTTTCCTCAATGTCCGCCATCATTACCTCTGGAGGGGTACAAACGGTGCCATTATAAACATATGAACGTATAACGTCCCTACGAACCTGGTCCAAATATTCTTTGACTGCCTCTAGGGCTCCCGCAAATGTTTCTACAACTTTTTTTTGGTAGAATATAACCCATAGACGATCTCTTATTTCAATCGTGTGATTACTAGCATTCACAATATGAGTGCCAATCATTTCGGAATCTTCTACAGATTGATCTAAACCACCCAAAATTTTTACTATCATGTCGTTCTCAGCAACCGGATCTTTTATCTCAAGAAGAGTATTCATGTCGTGCACAGTCAATTCTAAATTCCATATAGACGAGTGCTGTTCATCTAAAATTGTATTTACACGGTACATAAAGTGATGTTTTCCATATTCTACCAAAGAACGGTTTCCTTGCGCCCATCTTTCAAATTGCAATTTATGTTTTTCAATCAAAGCATAAATAGAAGAACCATGCAATAAAATTAATGCACATGGTCTACTATCTAAAATGTTAGGCTGGCTGACTAAACATTTAAAATGGGCACATTCTTCCAAAACTTGTAAATTGATATGACCATAGAAAAAATTTGTACATGCAGAGGCTAAACATTCGTATTGTTCCTCTAAAAGATGATCCTCAGAGAATTCAGAAGCATTAAATTCAGTATCATGCCATTCCATATGATCACAATATGTCCAACAATCACCATCTTCACAGGGATCTAATACAGACCCATCCTTAAAAGGTGGCATATAATTAACCCCTTCCGAACAGTTATCTAACGGCTGGTCCCAATGGCCTGGGTTATCATGCCCCAAAACTTTTGTAGGGACGGCTCGAGACCTCGATAATAATAACGAAAATAATAGAACCAGTAGCCCGTACATTTACAACAACAAAATACATCTTTATATATGAACTTTTAACTATCCAAATAATTGTTCAAAACTATCAATAATAGAACGCCTATATTCACTACGATAATCCATTAAGACTGAATGCTCCAATGTCATATTCTGGTAGGCTTCCCTCATCGCAGTCGAAGCATTCACTACAGAATCTACCCTATAATCAAAATCACTCGTAAACTCATTTTTCTGACGCTGTGCAAACCCATATGTATCATTAAAACATTGAACCATATAATCCAAAGATTTTAGGAATACTGGACCAGATCTTAAAATATCTTCATTCCCAAAAAATGACTTCAATAAATGAGAATTACATTCTTTAGCTTGTCTCTGAACAAGAGACAAGGGATCCGCAGCTATCATAGACAACCAAGATTTCGTGATGTATTGAGTATGTTCATTGGTTGTATACGAAGATTCATAACGGACAGCAGCATCTATTGAACGCTGATAAAGATCTGTTAAATTACCTTCCACAAATTTTTCCACATGAACATTATAATATTTCAAACAATTTACATCCAATGTTCTTTTTAACATGTCTATATCCGAGTCGGCCGACGGGGGTTGTATCAAACGCACACAACCTTCCGCAACATGTTCGATATTAATACCTCGGACGCCGACAAAAGACAATATACATAGAAGAAATAACATTAGAATAATTATAATAAATATTCGCCTAAATAGTACCCTCATGCTCCTCGCGCTCTTTGAAAAAAAACACTATAAAAGACTGACATTTAAAAACAAATCATGCGCACCGCCATTGTAGGTATACTATTCGCTATGTCAAAATTAGTTGCAGGTGATATTGGGGGAGCCGTAACTCCAATTTCCACAGAAAGATGTAACGGCAAATTAGCTGTCAGAGGAGAAGACGGTCAGGAGTGGATACAATCCGGTACTACTACTGTCAATACCGTTTCATACAATCTCGGGCACGATTTCTACTCAGATCAATCGGGAAATCGTTTCAAGACAGAATGGGACGAAATGGTTGGCCAATACAGAGGTATCGACCAGGCTTGCGAGAAATTTAACGATGCTCTCAACAAAATTAGTCAAGATTTTGTTGACCCACCCAGTCGTTCAAATCAGTACGTCTCATCACCACCCAACTGGAAAAGAGCCGTCACCAAAATTCTTCACGACTCAGGATGTGCCATCTCCAAACACGATGATAACCTTGAACAATTCCTCGAATCGTTCAACTACCCTTTCCAGCAGAAACTACGTATGGAAAATGCCCGTACCGCCGCAGGCGACTACGAAGATAAAATTGCTGACCTTCAGCAGCAATGGAAAGACGAACGCCAGGCTCTTGTAGATACCATGAAGAAACACGGCGATACCATGAACAGATGGATCACCAAAGCTGACCTAGAAGCAGCCAATCAGAAATACGCAGATGCCACTGCCAGACTTCTCGGTGACGAAAACAGTGCAAAGGCAGAAATCAAAAAGGTCAGAGGATCTATTTCAAAACATGCCGTGGACTTTGAAGTTCTCGCACACAAACTCAAAAGAGACTCACTCAGATGGTCGAAACTTAACCAAATTGCAGGTGAACAAGAAAGACTTGATGTACTCACAGAAATTGTTAGAATGAACGCATACGATGTCCTTGTCACGTGCCTTGTCAATTTCCAGCTCACATACAATGACTAAATTTTAAATCATAACTAATCTTAATTTGTTATTTCTAATAAAGAACCTATTACATTCTTCTGTATCTCCCACTCCGCTTCGTGAAAATGAAACCGAGAAACTGTCTCATTTGTAGACAGCATATCTATCAAGGCATGAGTCTCCTCAATATCCGAAAGCATATTACCTATATGCGAGGACTGCATCTTTGAAACATTTTTCATCCTTGAAACATCCTCCAATTGACGATTCACATTTGCCTCAAATATTGCACGCTCATTCTTCAATAACAATAAAACATCACCAGAAACACGAGGAGAACGAGAATACTGAAACTCACGCATATAACCCTGACGAAGACGAACAGACTCCACAGTTGCTGTCATGGCATCCTTACACATAGCCGTCTGTGTATCTAAACGAATCTTTGCGCGCTCCAATCGAGTCAATAATGATATATAAAATGATATAGCACTATTATTTAAAACAGATAAATCAAAATTATACATGCGGCCACGATAACAACGCGAAACATCGTCCACATACACCTCATACGAAAACAATTGAGGATCAGAATGACAAAAACGAATCGTATCACACATCTTAGGCACATAGTCCTCGCGGTCAGACAACGAAATTGTTCCAGGGTCATCCACCTTGTAAGTCATCGCATAGTCATAACAATCGGGCTTCACAGGGATTATACATAAAAACAACAACAACAACAAATACATTTACAAACAGAGAAATACTTAAATAGACATTTAATTTGTTATTATTTTAATTTGAATTTATATTTAATCATTTAATTAAATTTTCCTAATATTTTTTTGAACTGGATTTGACGCAAATGCTCAGCTACACACTTGACCATGACAATGGAGCGACTGACACATCACATTATTCGTACAGGCGGCACCAGTGGCCAATTGAGCTACGCAATCCCCAAAATCGAGTGCATAAAAATTTCCACTACAGTCTGAGCACTTCATATCGGATGTTTTTGTGGCAGCTGTTTTCGTGCGATAAATCGTGATACCATTAGCATTTGCTATATGACCAGTATCAGTACCACACGTGGCGGTGCTATGACCAGTGCAATCATCCCCAGGACCGGGTGCATAATAATCTCCATTACAGTCTGAGCACGTTATATCGGCTGTAGTACTACCACCTGTTAGACCAGTGCGACGAACCGTGATACCATTACTGGTCATATCAGTATCAATACCACACGTGGTGGTATGAGCAGTGCAAGATAATGTTGCACCGCCCGTCGAAAAACTCGTAAAAGCGTCACCGCCCGTCGAAAATTCGCCGCTGCTGGCACAGGCTGTCGATGTAGACAGTGGCTGACCGTTTGTGAGAGCAGTATTAACCACGTATCCGGCCGCAGCCGTACAGCAATCTGACGATTGGCACGTGGCACCGTAGCACCTGTTGGTCAGGTCACTGTTCTTCGAGAATCCAGGACCGCAGGTAAATTCAGCGCCGCTGCCATTAATGTTGTTACACTTTTCGTTCGCGTTACAGCAATCTGACGATTGGCACGTGGCACCGGCGCAGGTGTTGGTCAGGTCACTGTTCTTCGAGAATCCAGGACCGCAGGTAAAGTCAGTGCCGAAGCCATTAATGTTGTTACACTTTTCGTTCGCGGAACATGTAGCAGGGGTCAATTGACCAGCTTGACCATTTACATAGTAGCCTGTCATACAAGATACAAGTTGGGGGCTTCCACCATTAGGCGAGGTACACGTCACTGAATTTGCGTTAGAAATGCTGTGTTGGCACATTTGACACGTTGTAGCGCCGACATTCGACCATTGTCCATTAGAACAGGCCGCGCAAGCTAGACTACCTGCTGATCCTGTTTGAACATATCCAGCATTACAGCTTACAGTTTGAATATCTGCTGAGTTAGGGCCGGTACATGTCACCGAATTTGCGTTGGTTACCGTGGCACATCCAGCTTCACAACCATCCGCAGCATTACCATTGGTATCAAATTTGTTGGTGTCACAAGTCACAGCAGTACAACCACTGGCAAGAGCAGTTGTACAAGCGGAGCAAGTGCCATCAGTGACAGCCGCACACCCAGCTTCACATCCATCGGTAGCATCACCATTGGTATCAAATTTGTTGGTGTCACAAGTCACAGCAGTACAACCACTGGCAAGAGTGGTTGTACAAGCGGAGCAAGTGCCATCAGTGACAGCCGCACACCCAGCTTCACATCCATCGGTAGCATCACCATTGGTATCAAATTTGTTGGTGTCACAAGTCACAGTAGTACAACCACTGGCAAGAGCAGTTGTACAAGCGGAGCAAGTGCCATCAGTGACAGCCGCACACCCAGCTTCACATCCATCGGTAGCATCACCATTGGTATCAAATTTGTTGGTGTCACAAGTCACAGTAGTACAACCACTGGCAAGAGCAGTTGTACAAGCGGAGCACGTACCATCGGTTACCGTGGCACATGTAGAGCACGATGCATATGTACTAACCAAGTTACCATTGGTATCTTTATTGTAAGATCCATCATTTGTGCCTGCCGATAGAGAGTATCCAGTCCCACAGCTTGTGATTTTACATCCGTCTCCTGCCGACGCGTATGTAGCGCCGGTTACTGTCGCACAAGGTATACAGGCAGATTTAGCAACACCGTTGTGTGTAGCAACACCGTTGTGTGTTTGACCTTGAGCACATACACTACATTGTCCAACTTCAGCACTTGCGCTGACGTGATGATCGGCACAAGTAGCGCAAGTGAGTACAGGATTGATGGCTGCCGCCGGGCGGAGATTATTAGACGTTCCAACACTTGTCATCGCATCGAAAAATGCCTGTACAGACAATCCTCCAAGACCTGGATTAGGGAATCCCATACCGACGGGACAAGCAGTTAGTGCACAATAACTATCTGTAACTCCACCAGATGTGGTGGTTGCGTAATTCGAGAAAATGGTGCAGTCTACACATTCGAATCTATCTTGATTTACACCTCCCACAGCAATGACATATCTACCGTATCCAGAATAGCAACTGCGACAATCTCTCTGATCGTGCACCGCACAACCTGTATTCTTTTCACCAATCCCATTTATGCATGTACAAATTTTTTCGGTCTGGCCAGTACCGGCAGTATTTTTAAAGTATCCACTGTCTACAGAAGTACAAGATTTTCTATCACCACTTGGGTAAGATCCAAGCCCATTGTTATCATTATCGGAACATGCGATGCACTGACTTCCGACGCTATCCACGATTTCAGTCACATCACAAGCGACACAAAAAGTCGCGGAGGCACCTGCGACTTCACCTGTTTGACATGAGGTTTGGCTTGTCTGTACCCCTGCTCCAGCAAAATTTCCAGCAGTTGTTTGTTTACATGTTGTTTGGCCAGTTTGGTCTTGGTATTTACCGTTTTCACAAGCTACTTGGGCAGAAGCAGCGTTAGTACTCGATGTTTTGTATCCTGCTTGTGCTTTTGCACAGGCATTGCTCGCTGTATTTGCCGAGGCCGAGCGGAACCACCCAGGATCACAATCTTGTTTTGCTTTACATTCAGTCTGTTTGGTATCTGGATTACATCTTTCTCCGTCTCCCAATGGTATACATTCTGTTTGGCCAGTTTGGTCTTGGTATTTGCCTGTAGCACAGCCTGTACATTCTGTTTGGCCAGTCGAGGCTTGAGATTTACCTTTGGCACAAGCTTCACAGCCGGTGGTCTCGCTCACTGCACCAGTCGAATCCTTGCCTTTTTTGCCAGCAAGGCATGAGGTACATGTTGTTTGGCCAGTTGAGGCTTGGTATTTACCATTGGCACATGGCGTACATGATGTTTGGCCAGCTTGGGCTTGAAATTTACCAATAGCACAGCCTGTACATTCTGTTTTACCAGTTTCGTCTTGATATTCACCGGCTTCACAATTTGTACATCCGGTGGTCTCGCTTTGTGCACCTGCCTGACCCTTGCCTCTTGTGCCAGCAGCGCATGAGGTACATGTTGTTTGGCCAGTTGAGGCTTGGTATTTACCATTGGCACATGGCGTACATGATGTTTGGCCAGCTTGGGCTTGAAATTTACCAATAGCACAGCCTGTACATTCTGTTTTACCAGTTTCGTCTTGATATTCACCGGCTTCACAATTTGTACATCCATCGGACACGCTTTGTGCACCTGTCTGACCCTTGCCTCTTGTGCCAGCAGCGCATGAGGTACATGTTGTTTGGCCAGTTGAGGCTTGGTATTTACCATTGGCGCAAGATTTGCACTCATTGTTATCCACATAATTACCTTTGGCACACATTGAACATCCAGTCGAACCCTGACCCGATGTCCAGCCGTTCGGACAGCCTTGACATGGAGAGGACCCATCGCCAAAGTATCCGGCACTGCATTGGGTACAAACCTGAGCGGTAGAAGGGGAGGTACAGGCCGTTGTTTGCTGAGACCCACTTGGGCAGCTGGTCATACAAGCTGTACATTCGTGTGAGCCTGCCGTTATCGATATTCCGGCCATATTTCCGAAAACACCACATTGACCGGCCGATTTACATTCGCTTGTTGCCTGATCTGGAGTTTTACAATAAGATCCTTTTGGTATTATTGTACACAATGTTTGGCCTTGCTTACTAGCATCTTTGTAATAACCTTGAGCACAAGGTCTGGCCGATTTACATTCGTTGCTCTCTGATGAACTTGTACTTGCCCCGTTTGCGCTTCCAATCCATGTGAAATCATCACCGTCACTTTCTGACGCCAAAATATCGTCGGCGTCCATTCCCATGGCTGATCCCACTACTACACCTTGACAATCAAAACATTCATGTCCTATAGGACATTGTGTGCACCATGTATCATAGACTGTTCCTTCAGCGTTGCTACTGCTAGCAGGAGTTGAATATCTACTGAGTGTGTCTCCATTGTTGTCCAAGACACCAATACCTCTGAAATATCCGTTGTCACACGCGGCAACAGTTTTACATCCCGGCGAGTCTTCATCATTTTGTGTAGAGTAATGACTCGGTTTACCACGTACAAGTGAATTGGCTTTGTGGTCAGCGCAACCTTTTCCGAGTGGAATTCTGCTACATTTGGCATCATTTGAATTTGCAACACGGAACAAACCTCGTGGGCAATTTCTGGTAGAACCACATCCAGTAGCAGATAGAGCAAAAGAACGTGTATTTTCATCTCCAGTGTATGCGACCGATTGATTGGTGTTATCGTTAAGCAAGTCACACTCTTGTCCGGCTGGAATAGCTTGACATGTGTTACTTAAAGCCAATGTCTGAACATTTACTGTGTTCATTATTCCGGCTAGATGTTCTTTCAATGGTCCAGTACTGTATGTACCTCGGACACATGGTTCGATGTCATCGCATCCCTCGGAAGGTACAGTACTGCCCGGTGTAAATACACAGATACCTCCTGCGATACTTTTTTCGCCACATGTTTGAGCAGTGTTGGCGTTGGCGTTGGTACAGGCGGTGTTGGTACCACCATTAGCAACAGTACAAGTTCCAGTTACTTTGCATTTGTATCCCTGAGGAATAAATTTACAAAAGTTGGAATCGTCATTCACGTCAACACTTGCACTTGATCTAGCTCTGTATGTTCCCAATGGACATTTGGCAATAGCTTCACAGCCACCTTCGTATGCAAATGGAGGTACGTATGGAGCTCCAATAGCTTTGGCGGCCGCTGGATCGCGAAGAACTGTGTAATTAGTAGTTCCGTCGGCATCTAATCCATCTTGAGTCGATATGTATGCTTTTGAGTTTTTGGCACATCCATATCCAGATGGAATTTTGGAGCATTGACCAATGGCATCTGAATTTGAATAAGATCCTGGTGGACATGCGGCACAAATGACTCCGGCAAAAGAACCATCGTGATCATCTACGCTAGTCATAGCGGACATGTCTGGTGCTGTCGATGGATAACCTTCGCCGACAGGACAGCTTTCAACGGCACATGTAGCAATGGTAAACGGAGCATTATTGAACAATGGTCTACTGCAAATTCTACATACTTTCTCTGCATGGGTCGAATTTGTCCAAACAATCGCACCTGTTTCAGAATCTGTTTTATTGTAAAGGCCTGATCCTACGTTGCAAGTCGCGCATTCTTCCTCCAACTGTCCAGAACAAGAAGATCCTGTTTGAGCATTTCCATTTGGACAAGAGCACAAACGTTTCACACAAGGTTGGTCCCAATTATTCGCATATTGTACTCTGAATTGTGTAGATGCATTATCATTACATATCTCAACGCCAGATCTATCGCCTCGACAGTAATATTCGTTCGGCGCCGGGCCGATTAGAGAATCAGTTTGGCTAGTTTGCAAAGTTCTGCACGAAGTACAGCTTGTATAATCATCACTTACAATAGAACCCTGTGGACATACCGCACATGATGTTTGACCGGCTGTTGATGTGTATCTGTTTGCAACGAAGAGGTTGCTACCAATTGTTGAAAATTTTCCGGCACAGCTCTGCTGATTGCTTTTTCCTGATCCCTCAACAAAGTACCCAGTCGCGGCATCTGTACATGATGATTGACCATATAAGTCTTGGTATGTACCTGCGGCACAATCTATCTCCATCTGGAACCCTGCTACATTAGTGTAATGACCAGGTGTTGTGAATGTACAGCCCGTCGAATTGACCAGGATTGACGCTGATGCTGTAAAACTAGCTAGAGTTGTTTCTTGTGATTCTATATCATCGGCGAAACTACCCGGATGACATTTGGCAGAAGCGCTTTGGTCATATACTGCGTAGTATCCTTCTACAACGGACACACAGGACGTGGAACCAGGGGATGAAAATTTACCACTTGGGCAAGATTTACATTTTAGATTGGTGATTTTATTGCTTGAACTATCAGTTTGCCATGAATGATCGCGCTTATCGGCTGTGGCTTGGTCTCCAGGAAGCTGTGTAACCCATTGGAGACCCGTAGTGTCACTGTACTGGCCGCCCGGACAAGCAATACAGCTACCTAGAGAACCGGTTTTTTGGTTATATTGTCCTAGACTACATGGCGACACAATACATTTGTTTGTAGTTTGATCAAAAGCATTGCCACTAATACAATTAAGTTTGATGGTATTGAGTGATGGATCCCTGTATACTGGATCAGTTGATTTTGCCTCATCATTGATAACAATGTCTTCTAAACCAGTGGCTTCGCAGGCAGGTGTTTCACCTACACCAGATGTGGCAGTATCGACATATTGTTTATAAGCCGTAATTTCGGCTGTATTTGTATCTCCTTCAACAAATGTGAAATTTTGAGCAGTAGCAAGGACAAATGCGTGTAATGCTATGGCATCTGCAATATCACCTGGCATACTGATGTCAGACACAGAAATAGTATGAGTGCTGTTTAGGTATATAGGATCTGGATTTTGCGCAGTACTATCACCATTATGGTTAATCATCCATTTAGTAGCATCTACTATTTTCTGAATTTCAGTGCGACAATTATTACGTGTTGTGGTTAAAGCAGTATCTAAACTAGTATCGACAGTCTTGCCTGAAGGCAACCCAATGACCTTGTATTTTCTCAAGGCATTGTATGCTTTCGTGTAGAATAAACTTCTTACCGACCCGTACTCTGTAGATTGGGCTGCTACAGAAGATGCAATACGTTCGTCGATATTGTACATACGATGAATGATGGTATGAGCCGTACCACCCATACCCATCGCTTTCACCGGTGCAGTGCCTGTCAATGTTACATACCCATACCCACCCTGACCAGTTGGATCAGTCGTAGGATAAAAAGTGACAGCATTATCTGTATTTCTTTTTGTGATCGCATCCCTTGCATCTGTGCAATTGACAGATGTTCCAAATGGGTACTTTGCTTGACATGCTTGAACATGTACATCGTATTGATTAGCTTTATCATAAGAATATTGTAATTTATCACATTCTTCATAATAACCCATCGCACCCCCGAGTGCCAGTTCTTGTACAAGAAGTTCGCCGAAAAGAACACTATCTGTTGGCTGACCATTAAGCCCTGCGGTCGACATTTCTGCTTGCAATGCACGAACTCTGGTTAACATAACCGTTGCATTTTCTTGGGAATATGTAAACACTTGTCCTGTTTCTGTCATATGTGGGTTGAATAAGTAATCCAATACAGCAATACACCTATTGTAGATGGTCGTTTTTTCGGGCCATGGGTCTCCGGTTAACTGAATTCTGAAATCCGCTGTAGTGGTATTTGTGTATGACGTAGTATCCCAGAAAGATTCATAAGCATCTCTATTTCTGGAATATCTGGCCAAATCTTGAATTTCTTGAATGGCATTGGTTTGGAATGATTTAACATCACCGTAAAGTGTTTGAATTTCATTGCTAATTCTTTGTATGGAAGCAGCTTCGTTTTCTTTCGTAGTTGCATTGGACGAAAGTTTTGCAATTTCTTGAACAACAACCATAATGTCCAAATTGATAGAACTTACGGAACGACGAATATCTTCCAATACATCAGCTTTAACATCATCGTACTTGTTTGGCAATGCTGGTCTTGTCAACCCAAAGTCCGACAAAGTTCTGCTTGGACTGCTCAAGTAAGTAGCACGGTTTGCCAAACAGTAATTGCATGCTGCTGTATGATCGGCAATTTTGTCCACAAGATCGGGTTCCCATTTTTCACTGGGAATATATTCCCAATAGTCGGAAACCCAATTGACGGCATATGCAATCTCTTTCTCTAATCGGGTTTCCGCCTTGTGTGCGTTATTTAAAGTAGTGACCGCGTTATTATATGTCGTTTGGTATGTTGCAACATCAGTTGTATATGTCGCAATTTTTGTCTGATTAGGGTTATTTCTCATATTTTCAAAGAGAAGCGAATTTTGTGCATTTCTCAAGTTGAATAATGCAGTTGATTTTATATCATTTGCTTGAGCAAGATCGCTTTTGACAGCTCCCAAGTTATATTCAGCAGCATTGCGATATACTGCCGAGTCAGTTTGGCCTTGTGTAAGTCCGCTATTGATCCATGTGATAACGGTAGACAAAATATTGTGTTCTGCTTGAGATTTTGATAGTTCTGCTTGCGCATCGTTAAGAGCAAGAAGATTTATCTCGGTTGCGTATAAATTGTATTCAGCCTGAGCCTCGGCGATGGCGTTTGTGTTTTGAACAATTTCTTTATCAATAATAACTAAATCTTCCTGAGCTTGTGAACGTGCAGCGGATTTTTGTGTAGCTGCATTTCTTGTGTGTACAATTGCAGTAAAACAGGTATTACATGCGACATCAATATCCGTATACGTGGCGGTTGCTAATCTTCTGGACGACAATCTTCTGGACAGAGTTGGAGCATTTGTAAGGGCCGAAATGGAACCAAAAATAGCCGAAAATGCAGATGTTACACTTGTATTCACAACATTATCATTTGAGAGTCCTTGTGCAACGATATTGTCCAAATCTGTTTTGAGAGTGGGCAATTTAAGTACGAGCGGTTGAATTTCTTCTGTGAAATTCGCAATTTGTTCTTTGACTCTGGCACCTTCTCTGAAAACTTCTTGTTCTATGACATCATCGACATCGGTGGTCATGACGTACAAATAATGCTTGGCGGCAGCAACTGCAATATCGTCCAAAATATTATCATCTTCTGGCGTGGTCAATTCTTTACGGATAGCTTTCCAGATGTCAATATTGTCTGAAATGACTTTGGATTTAGTGGATTCGGCCAATTCAGCATTGAAAACAGCTTCATCGATGTATTTTTTTATAGCGATAAATGGATTAGAGTGAAAATGTCCACCAGCATCCGTGATTGGATTGAGACCAAATTCAGAAAGCCAGTCCACAAGACAGAAACTTCTTGAAACATTATTGCCTGCGTCGTTGTAGGTTTCGTCGGTATATGTCAAAAATCCACCTCCATATGATGCATTGTGTTTTCCTACAAATTCATCCGTTTCAACAATTCTCGTGGCCAAGGTTGGATCAGCAGTATCCCACTTATAGGCCAGTTGTCTGAAACTTAATTCTGTCGTTTCCAATTTATGAGCACAGAAACTTTGTTCGATGGTTTGGCCGCCAGTTGTTGGGCATGTATTATCAACATCACATGTGTATATTCCCATACCTTGTTCGCCCGTTTCGTATTCTAATCTATAAATGACTTCATAAAGTTTTGAGAATGGCAAACAATTACCACCTTTATTTGAACGAAGTAATTTGGAAGAATTGGTGGATGTTTCATCGTCAGCATTAATAATTCTTCCACAAGAAGTATCAAGTTCGCCTGGCAATGTTTTGACGAGATTGTCAACGATCGTTTGTCTTTTTAAATGACTCGCGCTCGGATTTGCATCATAAATTTTAACACGACCAATAGTAGATGTGGGTAATAATGACTGTAATGTCGCTTTCCATGGACCACGTTCACCCCAAGATCCAATTTCACGACAATAAGTTCTTACTGATGTTGGCAGTGCATCACACTCGTTTTTCACTACTTCTGAATCTAATACGGATAGATAAATGTCATCTTTCTCGATGTCGATAAAACTCTCGTCGAGTTTGCCATCTCTACAATAACACGAGGACCTTGGAATAAATTGACCATCTCTCGATAATTTATTCAAGTCGTTAATATCCAAAGTTTTTTGGTAACAGAGTGGAGCTATTTCGGACCCACTATCTTCTGGTGTTTTTTCTACTTCGCCCATAGGACATCCTTCAATCTCTTCTTCTTCGATAAAAGGATAAATTTGCTTAGTGATTGGTCTGAAATTCCTGAATGTATCTGAAAGTCCTTGTAAGTAAGTTCTGGCAGATTTAATTTCGCCTTCCCAATAGGCTATAGATTCTCCGATGCCCAGATCTCTAAATGCACTAATTTGTGCATTACCATTAAGGGCGGCAAATAAACTTCTTAATGAAGTACAGTTTCCTGGGGTACATCCGGTAATGTATGAATAATCTGTGGTTTGTACAGCTGCAATATCTTGGTTGATACTGTATCTCATGACACGCCTGACAGCATTGACATTGGGTTCTGCGTCGATATTCTCATCAGCTTTATCTTCGCCTGATAAAACAACATGACAGTCGGTCTGGCTACTAGCGTTAACCCAACACATTTCGTCAACAAATTCTCCATCGTTCGGGTTCACAGAGCAGCCTGGACCACAATCGGATACAGATGCACCAATACAATCTCTCAATTTGTCGAACCATACTTCTTCATCCGTACCATTGCAAAGTACGGCTGGTTTTGCGGCATAAGATCTTAGGCTTGCAGATCTTGCATCAAGTTGAACTTTGACCGCCTCCGCAAGACAGATATCTTTATGTTGGATTTGGTACCCAGTTGAGCGAATTTCAGCGGAGATTGCACTGACAACTGAACCTTGCTGACAATTATTAATTCCACACTGTTGTGTATCATATGCGATCTGTTCATCTTTATCCGCGGCCATTCCCCAACCATCATAATCAATCAAACGTGCTGAATTTGGACTGAAATCGGCGGGCATTGTATCATTAACACTAAATGCAGGGGTTGTTTGTAAGCCACTATCATAAGCTTGTTCACTTGCACCACAGTAAACAATACCTTCGCGGACAAATCCGTCATCGTCTGCGAAGGCTGTGATGGTAGCTTGTAATTTACCAAAATGCTGACGAAGACTAGCTGCTACAGTCTTTCTAATAATCTTAGAAGCATCTGCAATGGCATCGTCTTTGTTGGTTCTAACTTCGCCTGATTCGTGATTAATAAATCCTTTATAATCCGCTTGAGTATATGACCTGGTTGGCGCAATATCTGAAGCAGATTGACTTTTTAACTTTTTTGGAGGCACTGTAAAAAAACGTGCCTCGCCAATATAAAATAATATGAAACAACATAAAAACGTTACGCGATTCATTTATATGAAACAACACCAAACCCTTTATATACAGTTTTTTTTTATAGCCAATCAAATCAAAAAAGTTAATAAATCGAAATTATAATGAATTGAAATGAACATCTTTATTTATTTTTTTAATATCATTTACCTATTTAAGAATGTTCGTCTACCCAAATTTGCATATAATGCTCTCCGGCGGCCGCGCCAACGTGATCTACAATGGTACCTGGTAAGTTTTCTGTCAACTGTGATTCAATATAGGACCACAATATAGTGTTATCTTCACGTACTTGTGTTTTGGCAGCTTGAGCTAATTTTGTATTAAATACGGCTTCATCCACTTCTTGTTTTAAAAGAATATATGGGTCTTCAAATTCTTGACCATACGAATCGGTTCTACCAACATCTCCACCAATTTCGAAGACCCAATGCGGATGACAGAATGGCTCATTTCCTACTGAACCAGTGCCATTTACGATAAAACGTTTAGTATAACGCGGATCTTCCACGTTGTTATTCAATGAATGTGTATCGAACCAATCATCAATGACTGTCGTTTGTTTAGGAGTTGGTTCATTGTTTACTGCGGCCGAATCCCATTTGTACGCCAGTTGTCTGAATGAAAATGCATTTTGAGAGAAAGATCCATCCTTACAGAACATATCTTTAAAGATCCCATTTGTACCACTCACTGAATTGTTTCCTTTTAAGTAACCACCCATGTCGCGCGCACCAGTTTCATATTCTAGCCTGTATAAAATTTCGTGTAACTTTGGAAATGGAGGACAATTACCGCCTCTATTAGATCTTTTCATTTTAGACGCATCGCCTTTTGTTCTGTTATCAGCGTTTACAATTCTACCACACGATGTTTCCAGGGCTTGGGGAAGCGTATTTTTCACTTTCTCTACAAAGACCTGTCTTTTCGCGGCCAAATCTTGTGCATGTGTATATTTGTAAATCTTGATACGCGATTTAGTGGCACTCGGCATGAGTGACTGCAATGTCTGTTGCCAGGCGGGCATGTCTCCCAATGTCTGAATTCGTTTACAATACGTATAAGCGGACACTGGAAGAGTTGAAGAGTCACAACCAAACGAATCGTCCGTGGCCAAATACAAATCATCTTGTTCCACTTTATTAAATTTATTTGCGTCAGGAATCATTTGTTCTGTAGTCAAATTCATGTATCTCCCTAGTTGTCCATTTCTGCAAAAACATTTCATTCTGGAAAATGATTGACCTGTTTTATCCATTAAATTCAATTTAGAAGTGTCCAAAGTGTTTTGGTAACACAATGGTTCCTCATCCGTACCAGTCAATTGAGGTTCGAATTGTGTTTCGCCCATAGGACATCCTACTATTTCTTCATCTTCAATGTATGGGAAAATTTCCATGGTAATTGGTCTGAAATTAGACAACTGGAAAGAGAAATCGACCAAATAACCTTTGATCGTTGAAATTTCATTGAGCCAATGATCTCCAGCTTCTTGGATGCCCAAATCGCGGAAAGCATTAATTTGCGTGTTTCCATTAAGAGCAGTCAGTACAGAACGGAGTGAATTGCAGTTTCCGGCTTTACAACCAGCAACATAGGCATAATTTGTGGCTTCTACAGACAATTGAGTAAGACCATATGAAGTAGCGCGACGTACAGTATTGACCCAATCTAGAGGAGCAATGCCCGATGTAGCATTATAACAATTCAGGTCAGAATCGATCATGCCGTTTGCGTCACTTTGATTTTGATTCAAGGATTCCACTGAAAAACAAGTGTTTTCGCGCGGAAAGAATGTACATTTGGATATACAATCAATGTCTCTTGTCCCAAAACATTTTGCATTGCGCTCAAAGTGACGACCACCTGCGCTAGGGTCCTCGTGTTTGCTTGCGCATGCGCGTTCATATCGTGTAGTGGGATATTTTGTTAATGTTGTAGTAAACACAGTTGGTTCTGCGATTTTGGAAGAGGTCGAATTAATCACAGCGTCACAAATATCTTGGTGATGAATATTAAGACCAAGACCACGCACTAAACGTGACAAGGACCCAACAATTGAATTTTCATCACAATGGTCTTCCATATGACCATCTGCATTTTGTGATGAACATACATCTGTTTCATTAAAAGAGGAAGAATCGCCAACTCCATCACTTTCGATCAATAGACCGGTATTTTGATTGTAATCATTTGGAACACCATTGCTATTTATTGTTGGAGACGCAGCACCGCAGTACACAATGCCTTCACGAACAAAACCTTCATCATCTGCGAACTGAGTAAAACTTTCTTTAAATTTGTTAAATTGTTCACGAAGACCATCGACCAACATTTTACGAACAAATTTTTGAGTCGCCGCTTCTGCATTTTGGTAAGCATCAAAAGAAATATGAGGAACAAGTTTAGTGGAATTGTATCCGTCATGATGAGTAGGCTGACCAGCAATGGCGGGAGCAAGTTGGGAATTTAAATTGGAGGGCTTTGAATAGCCCATGACCAATAACATAGCAAATACTAACAATCTCTTTTGCATATTAATTACTATGAACGAGGTGTTCTTATATAGTGTATAATTTAAAAAATAGTAAATGTTCTTCAATATTTTATTATAATAAAAGTATATGGTTCATTTAATTAATTTACTCTTGGTTGAAAAACTCGGTGTAGGAGTCATTGTCTTCGTCTTCATCCGTTGACCTCACTTTCATAAAGTGCTTTGTCGCGGCGTGAGATAAGGAAGATAAAATATTTCCGTTTTCGGGGTTTGTCAATTGTTGTTCAAGGACGTCCCATAATTCTAAGTTGTCGATAATCACCTGCTTCTTTGATGAAATTGCAATGGCTGTGTTCCAAATCGCTTCCTCAATCTCTCTACTGTACAACAAGTAAGGATCAACGTAGATATCGCCGAATGAATCCTGTCTCGTGGAGGCGCCACTGAAATCGCCAATCCAATCAATGTAACAGAAAGAACGGTTCACCAATGCATAACGCTGATTTTCGGGGAAAGCGCCAGTCGTTGATTCATATTCGAAATAATCATAAGGAGGAGAATGAGAGCCGTCTGGGCGGAATTCTTCGGTTGTAGAATCGGAAGATACATCTCCGCGCTCACTCGCAATATAAGAACCACCCTGGATATGGTCCCACAGGTAAGACATCTGGCGGAACGTAAACTTTGAATTCGAGTGCGAATAAGTTGTACCGCAAAACATATCGCGGTAAATAATTTCCGTTGTATTCTTAGTTTCTTGTTCGGTCCAGACAATAGACTCGTTTGCAACTTTACCGATATCGGCTTCAGAAGTCTCAAATTCAACACGGTACATAATCTCGTGCAATTTCTCAAACGGCACACAATTACCACCCTTGTTCGACATCAACTGTTTATCGGTCTCGTTGAATGCAGTCACCACACGACCACATGTATTCTCAACCTCAGGCAAGGTTCTAGACAAAGAATCGATGATATCCTGTTTAGCAGTGGTGCTGGTTCCCTTACGGACTTTAATTCTATCTTTGTTTGGCTTCAAGAGATCCAATGTACGCTGCCATGGAGCCGTATCTCCCCAAACTTTAATATTAGTACAATATGTGTACACAGATGGCAATAATTCCTTAAACTTATTGCAATCGCGTTTGTCGGACGTCACACCCGAAAGTGTAGTCGTGCCCGACACGCCAAATTCGCCGGAATCTGGCAATACCCACAGATCAGGGTTGGGCTCCAAATAGATTTGATCGAACTCGTGGACAGTGTAATCATCCACAACAGTTCCGCTCGACAAAGCTTCGCATACAGTAACATCAGCCGGTGTCTTAGCATCGGTAGAACCGTCAAGGGCCGTGCATTCAGCATTGGAGGGAGAAGATCCTTTATTAGATCCAAGCACACATTTGTTTTTGGAGTTGTGCGCTTCACATAGCGCGTCTGTTGTCGAGGTAGTGTCGGCATCACAGGCTGCGTTCGTTCCAGAGCCATCGACCTCGCAACCAGTATTGTCGGCCTGTAGTTTACATTTCACTGGCGTCTGAAGGACACAAGGGGCGAAGTTGTCCGCGGCCTCGTCATAGGTCTTACCTGTACCCCACTCGACACCGTCTTTTCGGGTGTCCAATTCGCCATTTCTGCAAAAGCAGGTGGCGCGAAGCATAGACTGACCGGCTTCATTAATGCGGTTAAGCTTGTCATAAGTTTGGAAATCAACCTGTTCGCACAATGGTTGCTCCTCTGTACCAGACTCAGTATTTGGATTTCTCACAACATCTCCCATAGGACATTCGTCGAGCTCCTCATTCTCAATGAATGGGAACATCGTCAAAGTTGTGGGGTAAAAATTTGTAAGAAGAGCAGAAAGAGACGTCAAATAGGAACGCACACCTTTCAATTCTTCGTGCCACTGAGCTACAGCTTCTTCAATACCCAAATCTCTGAAAGCGTTGATCTGAGCATTGCCGTTCATGGCATTGACAAAAGCACGAGGAGTTTTACATCCGGTTTCGCCTTCGCCATCTCCCTCAGAACCGGTAACCACGGCTTTGTCCGTTGTTGGGACAGCCTTCACTTCGGATTGTACTGAGTAACCAAGAACTCTCCAAACTTCATTCACAAACGTGGAAGCAGTAATAGACTCATCCTCATCCTCTTTACAACCAGTCTCTGAGACCTTAGAATTCATGTGAGTTTCAGAAGCGCGGCAAAATCTTTCAATGTCATCCCACTCACATTTTAACAAGCAATCGCCTTCAGAAAGGCCATAGCATTGCTTGTTTACCTGCCACCAATCGTTAGCCATGTTACTGGCATTTCTATCGCACCTATAAGCTTTTCTATCAACTGGATATTTGCGTAAATTGCATGTACGGGCCCCAATGACCGGGTCCTCTTTGGCCATTGCTTGGCAAATATCGTTGTGTTGGACATGGTAACCATGGGCACGGATAAAACGCGACACAATATTCACGAATGATCCCTCAGTACAGTTAGAACGATCACACTGAGTCGAGTTTCTTATTTGATAGTCGGCCGTACGATTTTCAACATGGCATGTGGCCACAACTGGTGTTTTAGCAGTGGTAGAACCGTCTAGATCGGAACAAACAGTATGGTCTTCCTCGTCAGGTACACAATGGGCAGGTTTTTTTGCGCGGTCCTTGGGATCACAGTCCGCAGCGACGGTGGCTCCACTGATGCCCGTGCAGGCTGTAGTTTCAGCAGTGTTACAACCAGCATCTGCTTCACATGCGTTTTTGGCACCGTTGATGTCACAATCACACGCTGCAACTTCGGCAATAAAAGCGCAGCCACTTGCGGTCGTACCATCCGTAATATATTCGGATTGATCGGACCAACCATCTACCAAAGATAACGAACCAGTCTTGGTAGAAAACCCAGCGGGGCGAGGGAATTGATCTTCCACTGTTGGTTTGGTTTCACCGGTTCTCAAGTATTTATTCGCCATCGCTGATTGATCATGTGGAGCACCGCAGAATACAATTCCGTTACGGACAAACCCTTCTTCATCGCGGAAGGCAGTCACCAATTGGCGAATACGAGGAAAAGCAGCACGAAGACCATTTGCGATCTCGCGGCGGATTCGGATTTTAGTTTCTTCGAATTTATCTACCTTGTATGCATATTGCTCAGTATCCGCATGTGGAATATAACCAGTACCATTCACAGTGGCGGGCACCGTATAATTCGTTCCATTTGCAATGTCTTCCGGCTGCTGACTAGGTGCTTTCAGCATGGTTGTTCTAGTGTCATCTTCGGCACGCACCGCTGACCCTAGTGTCACTAGTATGAGTAATAACGTGGCGTATTTTAAATGCGCCATAAAATCTAATTATATCAGAAACCCGTACTTATATAGGTTCATTTTTTAATAGACATGCCATCCAGGATATTTTTTGTTTATTGTGTTATATCTCAAATCATGATCATTCGTTCTATAGATATAATTGAGCATTGTACAGATATACACGTTCTGCCTCATGATAATCCAAACAATGCGCTGCACGCAACCTATCAATGTTTCCATGCTACTAGAAAATTTGAGATTCCCTTTGAGAGAATAGAAGATGCTCTTTTGCCTGCCATTACTGGCCTAGTAGAAACTCAAAATAAATATGAAAAAATGCAAACAAGGATCACCGACGAAGATTTTGATTCAAGAAGGAAACTTCGAGATATACAAAAGGCATTTGTTCAAATTTTTTTCGCACTTGAAACAAAAATACATCAGGTTGAACTACCACAACTTTACCATGCTACTTTAGAACATATATTTTTCAAAGTAGAAAACTTCTTACAATATGTTAATGAAACAAAGGATTTTGTAATAGACTCTCGAAAATCAATCGACAGATACAAGAAACAAATTGAAAATATGGGAACTAACGTTACAACATTAAATATACTCAGAGATAACAGAACGAATGCAAGGAATTTCTTTGAAAATACACTCAAGGAATTTAGATCCAAAATACACAAAGAATACGATCAACAACTTGCGGATACTAATTAGGGCCATTCCATTCACGAAGAATCCAACGAGACACCATTTCTATAAAATCGCCCAATTGAGAATGACATTCCTCCGCCGCATTCTGACGAACCTGAGTCATATTTACCCATTTCGTATATTTTAACTTATACTCGGCCAACTTTTCATCCACCGCTATAATATGCTCGTTTATATGGTCGATGGAATCCTCTATACACATGTCTGTATCTGCCAATTGATGCACAAAATGGTCCGCAATCGAATCGAAACGCGCCTCTTCATACACATCGATACTTGTCACTACCTTTAAAGCTGCAGTACATACAGATAATTGTGATATCACATGACCAGTCTCGATGATGGAATCGCCAGTGTTGGATGTCAACTGAGCTACCTCTTGTTGTAATGCATGGTACTCTGGCTTACTACGATCTGTTTCACGAATGGAATCTATACATGCTTCTATTCGAAGTGAAAACTCTTCACGGAATTGACCAGGAAATGAAATGTAGGCACGGGACAAACATACATCCACATTTTCTAAAAGATTATCAACTGTATTAAAACTTGTATATGGATTCGCACTGTCAAGACATTCTTTCACATATTGATACGTCTGTCCGTGAACAGGAACCAATAATAATAAAATAAAAACAAACATATTTATTATAAAAATACATGTATATATATATATATTTTTTAGCAAGTCATGACCACAACCAAAAATGCCTTCGTCATACTGGTACTGCTCATATTACAAATCACAAAAGCACAAGAAGACATTGCTTTCTGTATACCAGATCAAATAGTTTATTGGGACCCACAACCATTAGAAGATCATGTACATCAATGCCTTACCACAAATTTTTACTGGGCGGCTCAAAACAGAACAATACTAAAACCATATGTTTTCGCATACATCAAAGCATATAATATATCTATACATGCAGATAATGATGACGACAATCTTTTTTATAAAAAAAGAACATTCATGACCACACTCAGAGATACACAACTTAAAGTCACACATCACATGCATGCTATACACAAATGCGCCTCAATTGCACACAAAATGCCCACTAGACTTATGTCCGCATATACAAATGAAGCAGAAATGATGTTTACAGTAGGAAAATTATGGAGTCATCACATTAAACAAGACCTTGCCCACTGTGAAAGAGTATTATTCGATGTTGTCAAAAGGCAACATTTACATCTTCATGGACATATCATGTATGACTTACACGAATATTCAAAAGCTAGAGATATTGTCAGAATTAGAAGGGAAGATTACATAGAACAGGCCAATCAAGTCAAAATAGAAAGAATACATCTTATGGATTTTTTGTCTGGAAAAACAGATATACCACCCGGAACGAACAAAACTTTTCAAAATTACACAGAAAATAATACCAATGGTACTATTGTCAATGGTACCAACCTCAATGGTACAATCGTCAATGGCACAATCGTCAATGGCACAATCGTCAATGGCACTGTAGTCAATGGCACAATCGTCAATGGCACTGTAGTCAATGGCACTGTAGTCAATGGTACTGTAGTCAATGGTACTGTAGTCAATGGCACTGTAGTCAATGGCACTGTAGTCAATGGTACTGTAGTCAATGGTACTGTAGTCAATGGTACTGTAGTCAATGGCACAATCGTCAATGGTACTGTAGTCAATGGCACTGTAGTCAATGGTACAGTCTAATTTTTATGGCTAATCGAGTCCTTATGGATATTTTAAATCCACTGTTTTAGATATGGCTTCAAGTTGCGTAGGCATTTGATACCTCCAAATTTTAGCGACTTCCATTTGTAATTCGACTGGCAATTCTCGTTGTATTTTGTGTTCTTCTCTAACATTTAATCGCTGCGCACCTAATGCATCCAGAGCATCTATGCATTTGTCGAATGGAAGCGTTTCAAAATCGTAGTAAAGATTTGTGTTGTTATTCATGACTGTACAATTTGTTGGGTGTTCTCTGTAGACTAATGCATCTGTGTAACATTCATCAAATGTTATATCCGGCGCATTGTCAATAGTCCATTGTAGAATACCTCTATGAAACATGAATTCTATTTTACATTCGAATTTAACGTCAATTCTTTTTTCGTATTCGACATCTTGTTGTTTTTTTAGATAATGAGGCGACGCTCTGTCGAACATGCTGTATACATCTAGTAATGTTTCTCCATAGTCTGAAACTATTGGGACACCTAGACAGTCTGAAATAGTTGGTATCATGATTCCTTTTTTTGATAAACGATGTTTGATAACTTTGCACATTGCAGTACCATTATTGAGTATACTGTGATCGTGTACATTGTCTGCAATGGTTTGAATGACGGATTTGTATAGGACATCTTCTGCTATAATTAAACAAATGGATAAAATAAATGTAAAAATAAACAACATTCTATTTTTTTTTATAGATCTGACCTATATACTGTTTTCTTTTCTGGTTTCTTATTTTCGTTGTGCTGCCGTCTTTCAAAATCTTTATTTTTCATAATATTTGCTTCTACAAATAAACCTATTGCCCTTTCTGTAAATGGGGGTTGTAGAGCATGGAATTCGTCTCCATGTGCTTTCGATGATACAACGATTCCTGGATAGTCAAAAGTATGGTGACCGATGTCCGATTCTATAATATCCCAACATTTCAAGTTAAAATCTGAAAAGAATGTTGAAATTTTGTTCAGTGTTGTTGCGAGTTTGACAGCGCGATCTTCATCGTCAAATACAAGTGTAATTTGAACAGAGTCTGATAAAATGGAGTTGGCATATTCAAGGCCTAATTTTTGGTTGGTGCCAGTCGGTTGAATAAATTCTTTTGGTATTTTATTTACCCATGGCGTATCAGAGTCAACTGCAAAATCGTAAACATGAAAGTCTGAACGATCTTTGTACATTTCAAGTACAACAGCCTTTTGTGGCGCTACTCCAAGAAATCTTTCTAGTTTTTTATCTCCAACGACAAAAGTGGGAACATTTTCAAATGTGTGGCCTGGCTGATCCATACCATTAAAAATTAATAGATCTCCATCCGCAGTGGTTGATTCCAAAATAGTTTTTCCGAACGTAGACCAATATACTGCAGCATGAGAACAGCCGATACCAATTAGACAAGTCAAAGATGTCATTAACCCCATTTTTATGAATAGTGTTTTGACATTTATATACCCTAATGACAAATAATATAATGAAAATCCCTTGGGCCTAAACTTTTAGGCCTAAAGTTTTAGAGGCATCAAGTCTAAAGTTTTAGGAAATCATTCGGGAATATGTTATAGAATTCCAAGATGGGTCTAGGCAAGCAGTTCTTAGTAATCGTTTGCAATTGCATATCTAAAGACTCATTTGAAATAGAGGGGATCCATTTTTTATTTCTGAATCCCCTTTCGCCTGGCCTGTCTCCGGAACTGGTAACGCGCGTGTAATTCTTGAACCCCGTAGCCGTTTGTTTTCTAGAGTGACGTTTTCTAAAGCATCTTCTAGTGATCTAATTCGTTCATCTTGTGCTGCAATTTTCTGTTCAAGTCTGTACACCCATATTGGTTTTTTGGGGGTCAATACTTGACGATGAATAGGACTTGACATTTATGTCTAGGGGGCGAATGGCTATATAGGTATATGTGGAACGAAAAGGATTCAGAGAGTTCTAAAAATATACATATATTAGAACCACTACCGATAATATATGGCTAGCGATGCTTTACACGCATATCATGACGCCACGGATGCTCTTTCGGCCATATGGGTTGATTACCACGTGGTATTTGACCTTGGTATGAGCTCCAATCGGTTACGGGACCAGCGTTCCGATATATACAAGCGATGGGCGCGCTTGTTCCAAGGTGATCCCAAAAAAATAAAGGTGTTATTTTACAAAGAGATCAAGAAGAAATCCGCCATCAGACGGCTTAAATGGGCCAAATATTTAGACGAGGTTCGTTTTAACACGTTTTCGGATGTGTTTTATGACAAAACGCGCGTTTGTATAGAGTTTGCACGTAGAAAAATATATAAAATGTTAAGATAGTTATATCCACCAACCTCCTGTAGAAAAAACTTCTAATGTACATGGATCATCTCCTTGCGTAATTGTTCTCTTTGGAATGTCCCAGTGCCATTTTAACCCATTAGAATCTGTGTAGAATCCTTTTCTTGCTCCGGCGGCAACTTTAGTGTTCATTTCTAACGAGTTTATCCTATATGATTTCGATGGGTTTTCTTTTATAATTCTGTAAAATGTAGGTCCAAATAATCTTGTCTCTCCATCATAGGCCATTGGGGGCAATTTAACCATTTCCCTTTCTCTAATACCAACTTCGTTGCCATATTGATCGATGGCATGCCATTCTGGTGAGTTTTTGTCTATCATTGGAGTTCCTGTATGTCTGTAATGTAGAACAAATTCCATATCACATATTGTAACATGATCAAAAGGTTTGAGCATATTTATTCTAAAATGGTATAATTTAGACCTGTTTCTTCAACCATTTCAAAGGAAGTTCTAAATTGCTCTCCCCACCGAGGATGTTCAAAATCTGGTAGGCTTGGAGCTACAATTTTTTGAATCCCGCTTTGAATAATTGCACGTGTACAATCTACACAAGGCCACCAATTGACGAAAATAGTAGACCCTTCTAGAGAGACACCTCGTTTGGCAGCAGAGAAAATTGCATTACGTTCTGCATGTTCGATCCATGTATATTTTTGTGGCTTTTCGGTCCTATACTCTGTAACCGCGCATCCGCGTGGAAGTTTGTTGGTGCCAGTGGCTATCTGGTTACCATCGGAGTCCAAAATGATACATCCCACTTGTTTGTGCGGGTCGTCTGAATCAGTGGCAACTTGAGCACACTGATCAAATATATTTCCTGAAGACATGTGAAAAAATAAAGATAATTTTTATAGGTATTTCTAAACTTTTAGGTCTAAACTTTTAGGAATTGTCTAAGGTCTCTCTGAGACAAATCTCAAGTCTAAACTTTTAGGTTACTAATCCTCACCCTGAGGTCCATCTGAATCATCCGAGGATGTGGAACATAAGGCACGGCCACTATTATCAAAGTCGAAATCATACTCATCTTCAGAAATACGTTTATCCTCTTTAGATAGTTCCGAAGCCAGTTTGAAGGCCAGCCGTCTAACTACTTTCTTTAGTTTGCGCCTTTTGCGCTTTGCTTTGGTGCGTTTTGCGTCTACTCTGTTAATTTTAGGTGGGTTGTTTCTTTTTTTATTCGTTCGGATGGCAGACATGTTTTTTTATTCGATTGTCCTGTAAATAGTCTTTGTTGAAAGTCTAAAAGTTTAGGCCTAAAACTTTAGACTTTTTTAGAAATCTCTAAAAGTTTAGAGTCTCGAAGAGACCCTCTCTGAGACTAATCTCAAGTCTAAACTTTTAGGAATTGAAGTCTAAACTTTTAGGAATTTCAGTCTTCTCAAGTCTAAACTTTTAGGTCTAAACTTTTAGGAATTGAAGTCTTTTAGGAATTGAAGTCTAAACTTTTAGGAATTGAAGTCTTCTCAAGTCTAAACTTTTAGGTCTAAACTTTTAGGAATTGAAGTCTAAACTTTTAGGAATTGAAGTCTAAACTTTTAGGAATTGAAGTCTTCTCAAGTCTAAACTTTTAGGTCTAAACTTTTAGGAATTGAAGTCTTTTAGGAATTGAAGTCTAAACTTTTAGGCCTAAACTTTTAGAGATTTCTAAACTTTTAGAAATCATATACATAAATATTATGTCTGAGCGTAACCCCGTACTCTCCAACTTCACCTTCACTGACCATGATTTGTGGAAAAAGTACCATTCTGACGATGTCGATGCATTTTTGGAGTCCAAATCGATAAAGGACTTGTTTAAGATGTGTAAGGACCGTGGCCTTGTCGATTTTGAGGTGCTGGCATGTGGTCATCGCACTCATAAGAAAACATATATAACTGCTCTTCGTGAAGCATATTTGATGACCAAGGTGAAGGAACTTGCTTCTGGTAACCGCCAGTCGGGGCACGTCTCACAGGAAACGTATAAGGATGTTTTGGACGAGCTTTCAACTGGTAAGCGTCAGTTGATAGAGGTTTCTTCTACCAATTCTAAATTGCGCAAGACGAACCGTGTTTTACATAGCCGACTCTGTAAGAAGGAAAAAGAAATCGAGAACTTAAAATTGAAACTTCAGGAAGTTGTTCGTTCTTCTTCGCCTGTCCGTGTGATCAAACAAGATACTCCTGAGACGATTGAGTTGCTCCGTGTGGCTAACCGCGACATTGAATCTTTTGGCGCTAAGATGGTACAGTATTGCCGGCGCCTTATGGCGTCTGAAAAGGCGGAGTCTGAATTACGCGAACTTGTGACCAAAAAGAGCGTCCGAAATGTGAGAGTATTGGAAGCAAAAAAAAAGTTGCAGCGTTCCTATGATCAATTATGGAAAAAGCATGTCCGTTTGGAGAATATTCTCGGTGAAATAGCTTCTGCCTCTCTGAAAGCAGTTCCTGGTACCAAACGCCGGCGTACTTAAAAAAAAATTAAACAATATATCTTATAGTTTCTATGAGTAGTTTACCTTTTTGTGGTTTCGTTTGTATTTGGAAGACTCTTATTGGGTCTGCTTGTGTGATGGCGCATACTGTGAGTGAATCATTTTGTGAAGTGACGTTTGCTCCAGTCCCCGTGACAAATCGTTCAATTTCTTCTTTCGTGACTAGTATTTTGTCCAGTATTCTGGGTACAAATAAAGATCTTGTTTCTTTGACAAAGGCATATCTTCTTGTTTTTGGTGTAAGGCTGGACCATTCTACTGTTTCTCCTGGCTTGGCAAGTTCTAAAGGATCTGGATCAATTTGCATTAGGTTTGTATTTTGTAGAGTTTGTTGTTGTTCTTGTTTCTTTTTTTTTCCCGAGTATTTTTCTAGCATGGCTCTTACTTCTTCTCTTTGTTCATCGGACAATTCTAGGTTGTGTCCTTTTTCTGACATTTGTTTTTGTGAATTGTCAAGCTTATACTCTAAATAATAATTTGAAGGTATTTACGTTGGTGGCATCTGGACACTCAATGGAAGTTGTTTTATGGGCGCCTCCAAATTTATCTCGTGGCTGTATTCGTGCAAAAGTAGACGAGTGGAAACGCAAAAATCCGAATACACCTCCTTATGAGAGATTTTTACAAGATTATATTTCATCCCAATGGCCTGTTCTCTGGCATTTGAAACGTAAATTTGTCTTGAATTTGGATTCTGTAGACGATGGTACAGATTCTGAGGATCCTTCTGAAGATGTATGTTCTATATGCCGTTGTACATTAGGTCTTGGTACTGAGACCATGGCATGTAATCATCGTTTCCATACAATGTGTATACATCGTTGGATCCAGCGCTCCTCGACTTGTCCTGTTTGTCGCGCGTCTTTATAAAATGTACCCTATATAAAAGGCCTAAATATTGTACATAAATGGCATATACTCAGACTTTGGTAGCTACTATTGCTGTTCTAGTTTTTATAATTGTAACTCTTGCCGTAAATGAGGGTGTCTATCTGGATTCTGATTTGAACACTCGTTTGGATGTGAATACTTATAGTGATCTTGCCGATGCCCCTAAAGATTGTCGGTTTACACGCGCTACTACTGCCAATATCACGACCTATGGTTTAGATAAATATTCGGTGGAAGACGATATTGCGCGTGAATATTTGTATGGTGGATTTTCTGCGCGTGCATCTGTTATTTCTGCAATTGTACTTTCGCTTGGAGCGTTTGTGATAGCTGTGGTTGCTCCTGATTTAGATTTCGACCAGGAAGCTGCAAAATATAAAGGTGGATCATGGTTTCACGAAGGAGATACTAAGACATTTGTGGCTGGTGTCCTTTTCCGTTTGATGGTTGTGGGTGCTATTCTTTCTATGAGTGTTGCAACTTTATGTTCATTCGGCGCATTGAACCAGCAAGGTTATGTTCCATCGGCTGGACTCGACATGGGAGAAGCCGACACTGATCCTCGTGCGCTCCCGACTGATTGTGAAGGCGATGACATTGGTTCAGTGGTTCATCGATCCGATAGTCTAAAGGCATCTACATTTTTCAGCGCGTTGTCTGTTTTTTCTATCGCTTTCATGGCGTATGCTGTGAAATACGATAAGAAGGCGTCCGCCGAATAGAGTCGTTTTTTAGATAGAAATAAAACAAGTATATAAATAAATTCTTTTTAAGTTAAATGCCATATTTCGTGGGTAATGTATTACCATCTTCGGATGCTCCGGGCGAGAATGATAATACCTTTGATTTTACAAAAGAGGAATCTATAGGCATGTCTTTAGATAATGTACCTATACGTCTCGAACATGAGGAGGGTTTGGCGGTGGGTCATGTCCGAAGGGATTGGACAGATTCGGATGGTAAAAAATGGATTTTGGGAGAAGTCAAAGAAAATACACTGGAAGGTCGTTTCGCATCAAATGCTATTCAACCAAGCTCTATGGGCCATACATTATATCCTGGACTTTCATTGCAACACGTACATACCTCTTTCCGTGATGGATCTACGTCAAAGCGAGCAATTGAAGTATCCCTTTGTGCTGAGCCTCGTAGGCCTGGATGCCATGTTGCGTCCGTGCAGTCAACAAAAAAAATGGACTATATAACACACCTTGCTTCTCGTCAAAATATGTCTGTCGAACAAATTAACACTCCCGCTCAAGAATCAACTCCCGAAGTTACTCAAGCCCCAGTTGTCGAAAGTGCTCCAGCCGCCCCGGCCGTTCCTCAGGAACCAGCAACAGCTGCAAACCAAGAGGAATTGATGAAGCTTGTCATTGACCAAGAGTCCGAACTTTCTGGCACCAAATCTGCGCTTGAAACGGCACAGGCTGAACTCCAAAAATTGCAGGCACAGTGGAAGGAGCGTGAGGACAATGAACGTCTTCACACAAAGAGTAAAGCCGAGGCTCTTTCCAAGGCTCTTGTCGATTCTTGGTCTGCTTCTTTGCCCGCCGATATGATGACGGACGAGAACAAACAGGCCATTTTTGCTCTTGCCCAAAATTTCCCCGAACAGTCTGTTAAAATGATGGAGATTGCTCACAAAGCCTCCAGAAAGTACGCCACTGACATCAAGAGTTTGGAACAGGTCCAGGCCGCCAAACAGAAGCGTCAATTGGAATCCAGGGTTATGGACATTGTTACCAAGAAACGCCGTATTGCTCCCACCGAGCCCGACACTAGATCTGTTGTGCATGCCGCTTCCACGAAGACCATGAATCCGTTTTCTTTTGATGTTCACAAGACATCATCGTCGATGAATTCAATCCGCGACCGCAACCCAGATCTGTTCAAAGCATTATCCGGATTTTCTACCGGAAACCTTCGAGACAGGATGGGTCAAATCGCCAACATCAACGGTAATTAAATAAATCTATTTTAGTTAACACATATGTGCTTATTTAATATAACTTAATATTTTAGTGTAAATTCTCTCTAAATGATCGATCATGTACAATTTGATATTTTAACCCCTGAAAAAATTAGAGCTATTTCTGTGTGCGAAGTCATAACAGATGAACTCTATGAAGATAATCATCCAAAAACGGGAGGACTTCGAGATCCTAGATTTGGGGTATCATCGAGAAGAGGTACTTGTACCGCTTGTCAAAGAACTTGGACACAATGCTCTGGACATTTTGGTCATTACGAATTACCCTTGCCAGTTTATCATATAGGATGGATAACAGAAGTTTTATTTTGGCTTCGAAGAATATGTTCGCATTGTGGCGTAGTTACCAGTAGCGTCCAACATAAAAAATGTAAGTCCTGTAAAAAGAAGTGCTTCAAATTTACCAAACTGAACTCGACAACCCTGAAAATTACAGATGAAAATGGCATTAGAGATTTATTCGCCTCCGAAGCTATGGAATACCTTAAGAAAGCTACCTGCGCAGAAGTCTCAAAACTGGAAAAGAATAGAAAGGATTTTCATCCTAAAAATTTAATATTGACAGTTCTACCCATACCACCAAATTGTGTTCGGCCTTCACCAACGATGGATGGCGACGAAGTTAGAGGCGAAGACGATATCACAAGACGACTTTTATATGTTTTACGAATTGCAAAGGGATATACAAACGTTAAGAATGAAAATACTACAATTCAGCAGCATTATCAAAAAAAAGTACAGGATGCAGTCCACATGTATATCGATCAAACAAGAATGTCCACAAAAAACAAAGGTACTCAAAAATGTATCTCAGATAGGCTAAGAGGAAAAACAGGAAGACTTAGAGGGACACTTATGGGCAAAAGATGCAATTTTACAGCAAGGACTGTTATATCGGGCGATGCCATGCTTGATATGAGAGACGTAGGTGTACCACAAGAAGTTGCCGATAAACTTACCATCGTTGAACATGTAAACAGATTCAACTATGAATCGCTTAGAAAGTTGATCTCTGAACAAGCGCCCAACATCAAATACATTGTTAAAAAAGATGGAACCAGACTCGATATGGCCACTGTCAAAGGCAGAACAGAACTAACAGTAGGATGTTCCGTTGAAAGAACGCTAAGAGACGGTGACCTCGTTCTATTCAATCGACAACCATCGCTGCACAGAATGTCCATCATGTGCCATAGAGCCAAAATTATCAAAGGGAAGACGTTTAGGCTCAATTTGTCCTGTACAACCCCATACAATGCCGATTTTGACGGCGACGAAATGAATTTGCATGTTTTACAGACTCATGAAAGCCGCGCCGATGCTCAGGAGCTGATGGCAGTTGCGAAAAACATAATTACTCCACAAGCCAATAAGCCAGTTATGGGAATTGTTCAAGATTCTTTATTGTCGGCATTCATGATGACATCGCCCGGGGTTACACTCGATAGAGCCGAAATGTCCAACGTCATGATGTGGATTGAAGGCGCTACAGAATTGCCAGAACCAAAAGAGATGACACCACAGGGACCAAGATGGTCAGGTCTACAGTGTATGTCCATGATATTCCCAAAAGATTTTAACTGGAGAGACGTCATATTTCAAGGTCAATTACTAAAAGGACCGCTTGGAAAGAAAGCACTGGGGAGATCTCACGGTTCTATCATACACAGACTTTACAATGATTATGGTCCGGACAGAACGTGTCAATTCATCAATGAATTACAAAGAATTAATCATTTATGGTTTTCAGGACAAGGATTCTCCATCGGCATTGGTGATATGCGTATTACAGAAGAAACCGCCGCAAAAATTAGAGCCGAATGTGCCAATATTGATGGGGCCGCCGAAGAAATCAGACAATCCGTAGACGAACCAGAATCTAAAATCAACAGAATGCTCAATCAAACAAGAGATTCCATGGGACTCATCGCTCAAAATGCTATGACCGCAGATAACTGTCTAGGACTCATGGTAAAATCCGGCTCAAAAGGGTCCATGGTCAATATCATGCAAATTGCGGCCTGTGTTGGACAGCAAAACTGCTCGGGACAAAGAATGCAACCCACGCTCAAAGGAAGAACGTTGCCAATGTTTGATTTCAATGACAATACAGCCAGATCTAGAGGATTTGTACAACATTCATATATTGACGGGCTCACACCGGACGAATATTGGCATCATACAGTCGGTGGAAGAGAGGGTCTCATAGACACTGCCGTTAAAACGTCAACAACTGGATATATTCAACGCAGATTAGTCAAATCGTTAGAATCCGTGTCAGTTTCAAACGATGGAACGGTAAGAGATGCTCAAAAACGTGTCATTCAATTCAAATATGGCGAAGATGGACTCGATGGAATGTCACATGAAATGATGCATGGACCTTTCGATGACTTACTTTCATTAAATTCGCAATACAATGTAAAAAAATGGCCAGAATTAACCGAAAGCTTCAAGATGTGGAAATGGATTCAGTCGCACAGACTTGGTGATAAATGGGCAATCAGTGTACCAGCCGAAAGAATTCTCAATAAATATAAAGATGGAGGTACCATCTCGGACACACAAAAAAGATCCATTATGGGACCACTCTTAACAGAAACTAAAGAAACACCTCTAGTACATGCTTATCTGTTGTCTATTCTAACCAGAAAGGATACAAACTGTTCCAAAAAAACGTTCCAGAAAGTGATGGATATACTCTTCAAAAAATGGCATAAATCTATTGTAGCGCCAGGAGAAATGGTCGGGACTATTGCAGCACAGAGTGTAGGCGAACCTACTATGCAAATGTCAGCGTCCTACGATACAGAAGTGATGATAGATATCAGTGGAACAGTTAAACGAGTGCAAATTGGACAACTTATTGACTCTATTATTGACAATACTTCTCGGGAATCTCAAGAAATGCCTGTTTCACATTTGAAGTGTATTGGTGTTTCGCCGACTGAAGATGTTAAATGGACAAATATTACACATGTCTCGAGACACCCCGCAAACGGTACTATGTTAAATGTTAATACAGTACACAGTCGTACACTCGATATGACAGCATCGCACAGTTTCCTTGTTAGAAGAAACAATCGTATTGTAGCAATGCCTGGTCACGAATTAGTGATTGGTGATGCTTTGCCAATTGTGAAAAACCTACCAAAACACGACACCATTACACGGCAACCAATTGAACTAAATGCAATTAATGGACATTTTGTTGGTGCTGTGTTGGCTGAAGGTTTTTGTAATAAAAATACAATTTCATTTTGTGGAACAGATGACGACTGGTGCAGAACAATTGGTCAACAATTTGCTGATAGTATTGGTCTAAATGTTTACATTGTTCGCAAAGCACCGTCGGAACATACTTTAGGTAGTAAAGAAATGACAACTGTGAATATTCATTCACGGGAACTTGCTGCCTACTTCTCACAAAATTTTGGTAATATATCACATACCAAAACTATGCCTGGATGGGTTTTGTCGGCACCGAACCTGTTTGTGAGTGCATTATTGCAAAGCTATTTTGATGGGGATGGTAATATTAACTACACTCTGAATAATAATCAAATTCGTTCTCATTCTGTGTCAAAATCTCTTATTGAAATGGTTTCGCTATGCTTAGCACGCTTTGGTATCCCATGCTACATTAATTCGCAAAAATACAAAACACCTGCTGGGGTTCCAGGTTTAATTTGGGAAGCAAGTATTCCTGCAGTGTTTGCTAAAAAATTCAGAGAACATGTAGGATTTTCAATGAAGATTAAAAAAGAAAGATTGGACCAAATGTGCAATCTTACATTTAAAAAGGGATTTCAAGCACGTATTCCTGGCATGTCTGGGGTACTATCTGCATTACGAACACACATGACTACAACTTCAACACGAAAAAAAATTAATCGCATCAACAGCAGAGGTACAGGAATTACTCATAAAATGCTACATACTTTGTTTATCAAAGCACAGCAGAACAATATCCCTGCAAATATATTAAAAGAATTGGAACAAGCCATTCAAGCAGACGTTTGGTGGGACCCAATACAAAGTATTAATCAATATGAATCGGATGCCTTAGTCTATGATTTTACTGTTAATGAACAGTTGCAATCATTCATGCTTGCAAATGGCGTATTTGTTCACAATACGCTCAACACGTTTCACAATGCGGGAAACAGTGCTAAAAATGTCACTTTGGGTGTACCAAGATTTGAAGAATTGATCAATGCTTCTTCCAAAATTAAAACACCAAGTCTTACCATATTTACAGAAGAAAAAACAACTCTTGAACCAGAAAAAGCATGGCGATTAAAAACAGATCTACAAAGAACATGCCTAAAAGACATTATTATAAAGAAAACATATGAACCAGGGACATGGCCAGAACTGGACGCATACCTAGAATTACCAGACAATCAACGATGGGAAATCAACCCATCGCCAAAAAGAATACTTCATTGTATTCTAGACCGAGAAAAAATGATCCAGTCTGGAATTAACATATATGACATCGTGCGAGCACTAAGATCTATGCCATTAGCAAAACACATGATTTTTGCTTATAACGATGACCCCGTTGGGTCACCACACCTTTTTGCAAAAGCCAAAAAAGCCAAAAACTTCTTTCAATATACTAAACAAACAATGGACGCAACCATAAAAGGATCTAAACATATACCTTCAGTATACATAAGAATCGAAGGAAATCAATTTGCTATTGACACCGAAGGCATTGATCTCGATCATGTCAAACATATTACATCAATGAACCATAAAACTATACAATGTAACGATATCTTTGCTATTTGGAAAGTATACGGAATTGAAGCGGCAAGAGCTACCATTCTCAAAGAAATGCACCAAGTACTCGGTGCATATGGAATCTATGTCAATATGAGACATCTTATGACTATTGTTGATTGGATGACTTTTGATGGAAATATCACCGCACTCACAAGACATGGGGTCAAAAAGAGAACACAGACATCTGCACCCATCAAAAGGGCAACGTTTGAACAACCTGTAGAAATATTTCACACAGCCGCTGTCAAAGGCACAAGGGATGACCTACAAGGGATATCAGAACAATTGATTATAGGAATTGAACCATCCTGTGGTTCATACTTTAATGGGGCCATTACAGATCCAAAATATAAAGAAAAATGGGATAATGATGAATGGGAACCACCCGAAGAAGAAGAAGAAGACCTCTTTGGTCCATGGGAGGGTGCCGATCTCTGGAGACCAAAGCAAGTCGAATGTGAAGACGTACCCGATAGTTCTTGGAATAGTCATACAACATTTGCGACTGATCCGGCGAAAGGTAGTAGCTCGCCAGAAGTGGCTCCCGCCCAACGGCAGCCAGTCCCTGCATGGCAACAACCACAAGTACCTGCATGGCAACAACCACAAGTACCTGCATGGCAACAACCACAAGTACCTGCATGGCAACAATCACAAATGCCTAACGCCAATCTGCAGTCACCTGCGTCACCAGCATATTCACCGGCAAGTCCAGCGTATTCACCAACCTCTCCAACCGGTTCTCCTCAAAATGGTCCAGCGTATTCACCGGCAAGTCCAGCGTATTCACCGGCAAGTCCAGCGTATTCACCAACCTCTCCAACCGGTTCTCCTCAAAATGGTCCAGCGTATTCACCGGCAAGTCCAGCGTATTCACCGGCAAGTCCAGCGTATTCACCAGGGAAGACCGATTACATCAATCCAACTGCCAAGTGTTACGATCCTGGCACTCCCTCACCAGACGAAAGTCCTACAAAACGCCAAAAAAAAGTATAAAGTCCTATTTAATTCATAAAATTCATATTAAATGTTGTATATGTGTTCTAGTGCCACTCGTTTGTGGTGTTGTCGTATAGTCATGTTATTATCAGTTTCTGCTGTTTTATTATCTATGATGTTTCAAATTTGGTCTTATTATTTCTCTTTGGTCCGAGATATGGACGCTTTATCCGTTTCTGGCCCATCTGTAGGTGCTATTGTCTCTGTTTGCAACGAGACGCTAATCGATACTTGGAATATAGATTGTTCAAAGGGCGCGCGCTCCTTTTTTTGTCGTGCGGATATAAATGACAAGATTTATGTGGACAGTACGTGTTTATCGGATTGGCATAATATTTCATTAAATGAATGTTGTCGTGTAATGATTTGGATTTTACCATGGTAATTGAAGTCGGTCTATTTAGGTATAATGATGCAGTCCGAATGAGACATGACACAGTGGGTAAAGAGTTTATGTTACTATTATTCTTGGTATCATTTGTTATAGGATTTCCTAGAATAGAGCGCATGCGATGGATGCCGCCTTCTGTTTTCGCTGTTATACTTGGTATGACTGTATCATTAGTGGGTGGTAAATCTGTATCATTTGCAACTGAGATGTTTTTATATTTGGGATTGCCTACAATTTTATTTCATTCTTCTTTGAAATTTAAATTGTCGTCCTTGAAAAGAACTTGGTTATCGTCCGTTCTTCTTTCTTGGTTTGTTACTTTGTTTTCAGTTTTATTGATAGCTTGGGGTATTCTCGTTTGGACTCGCGATTCTCCCAATGCTATGAGTCCAGTGGAATCTTTGTTATTCGCTAGTGTTTTAGCACCTACGGATACTGTAGCTATATTGTCATTAATAGGACAACTCGGAGCGGACCCATCGATTTCAGAAGATAGTAAGAAAGTTCTTTTAGTATTAGAAAACGAGTCTGTTATGAACGATGCCATTTGTATTGTTTTGGTCCGTTTATGGAGTTCTATGTTGGAATCACATCAGCAATTGGATCGTTGGGTTCCGATGGAAGTGTTAGCTTTAACAATATTTTATTCTGCAATGGCAGTGCTCGTTGGCTTTTTGGGTTCAAAATTGATGAATCGTATAGGAACGGAGGACATGACTATTCATTATGTAATGGCATTGATGATTTATGCATTCTGTGAGTGTATTGATATTTCTGGCATTTTGGGATTATTTGTGTACGGTTCATTGTTGAATTGTCCCGAAACTGTTTCTAAATCTGTTGGTTCAATAGCTTTGATCATTGAATCTTCTGTATATCTATTATTGGGGTTATCGTTGCATACATACGATACGTCTTATATTGGTCAATCCTTATTGGTATTGATGTCCTGTATTTCTGCTCGAATAATAGTGGTGTTTGTCATAGGGGGTCTTTTGATCGTTTGTGGTCGTAAATATTGGTCGGTAAGGTCATTATTATTTTTCTCTTTGTGTGGAGTACGTGGGGCAATTTCGTTTGCTTTGAGTCAAAATTTGGATCAATCGTTTGCAAAGTCGTCTACTTATGTGATTATTATTACAACGATGTTGTGTCTCGGTTCATTACAAAAATGCATGTTTACATTATTGCTGACAAACAAAGACCTTGTATCTACGATAGTATAAAAGCCGGTTGTCACAATTGAGGAACATGTCTTTTGAGTCGTTGGATTTATTATTGAGTACGATTTGGACATCATTGGATGACATTTTGGTGTGTGTGGGTATGTTTATTATAGCCCAAGTTTTCTCAAGCTATTGTAGTTGGTCTTTACAGACATATTTCCGATGTAGTCATTATTTATCTCAGACCACGCATTTTGCCATAATGTTTATGGTATTTATATTTTTAGTTGGTCATTTAATTGGTTCTGACACGGCAACATCATTGTTTAGTGGATTCTCCATAGGCTTGGGCTATGCAATGCAGCCGTATATCGTTTCGTTATTAGCGGGTGCTACATTTCGTTCAACTGGCATGTTTAAGCCTGGAGATAACCTTCGTATTGGGGGTTCCGAGTACCGTTTGGAGCACATAGGTTTAATTTATGTGTGTGGTTCTGATGATTCTGGTTATCAAGTGTATTTTCCAAATTCAATGTTGTCTGGAACTGCAGTGGGAGTAAAATATAAAAAGAATGAATAAAAAAGTAATATTTTAGAGTTCTGGTTTTGTAAAATTAACTAATTCTACTAGGTTGTAAATGGAATCTTTAAAATTGTCCTGCCATTCTGGAAGTCTGTGCAGTTGAGTCAATATCCATAGTAGGAGCCATAGATAAACAGCCGTTACGATTTTACACGTCCATAAAAAAATATCTTTAATATTTTTAAAGATATAATGTGTGAAAATGAAGATCACAATGAATGCGAGACCCATCGCAATTTCATACTGCATTTTGGTTTACATTTTCATAACCATGCTTTATAGGATCGTGTGCAAATCCAACAATATAATCCGTAATAATGACAATTACGGCTAAAATTTCAACTGTGAAAATGATGTCTCTCCAATGATCAAAGGTAACACTAGCAGTCTTTAGCAATATGGAAGATACCAATAGAATTGTCGTCAAAATAAAACAGGCCAATATCCTGAAGACGTGTTGACATCTTTCCGGTCCAGATGATTGTATTTTAAAGACGTGCCAGATGTAAATGGCATGTATAATAAACGAAATGGTCGCCGCTAGAATATAAACAAGTTGACCATTCGGTGATTCGGAATTAAAGGTACAACAAAGTGTTAGAATAAGAAGCATAAACCATATATACCAATGAAGACCAGCTTCGGTTACGTGCTCGGCATGGGACGTAATACACCAAATAACAGCAACTATAGCCGACATGATTGTCACATGTACATTGAGGCCAGTGGAATCAATCTGTCCGAAATTATATAATAACAGTCCAATTGAAACGATTATGGACCAAGATAACGCCAGAATGAGCGATTTTTTATTGACAGCGTCTTTTGCTAGTAATATGATGAGGGCAATGCCTCCAACACACCATGTAATGACTGGCAATACTTTCCAATGCACTTCATAATCTTTAAATTCAAACCATGTGTACATAAACACTAAGGCCCATAAAAAGATAGACCATACAATAGGTTTACAACGGATCATCTTGATTAACAATACGATCTTTTAAATAGACGATATTTATAAATACATTCCTAAGGGCGGCTTCGCTTTTGTAAATACTTGAGAATGTCCAATAAAAGTCTTTAACCCCTCCTCTAAATCTTCCAACGTTAACTCCGAATTGGATTTATCGGGAAATTGTCTTACAATTGAGGCTTGTTTGCTGTGAAAAATCAATTGGTTTGTAGAACCGCCACCATGAGTTAATTTTGCGAAATTACGACCGAAAAAATCGCGGATTTCTCTTTTTTCGGATTTGCAACATTTCCATTTCGTATCCTTCAACTGCTTTGTAAAAATGTGCTCGATCATAGTAGACGGTGGAGTTTTGAATCTGTAAACATAACCGAAACGTCTCTCAAGGCCAGCGTTATACGTAAATAATTGTTTCATATCATTCTCATAACCCGCCATAATAAAAATGACTTGTTTTTCTGGATTGGACATCGCTTCCACAATTTCGGTCAATACTTCTTGACCATACATATCGTCGCCATCCTTGGACGACACGAGAGAATAGGCTTCGTCAATAAATATCACACCACCCTTACTAGATTCAATCAATTTCTTTGCTTTTGCCACCGAATGACCCTGATACTTACCAACCCAATCAGAACGCTTCGTAATTCGATAACGGCGCTTATCGATAATGCCTAATGCATCCCACACGTCTACTATCAGATTTGCAAAGGTAGTTTTACCGCTACCCGGCTTTCCTAACAGGAGTGTATGTACAAAATGGCCCTGTAGGAGTTTCATGCGTTCGCGACATTTGGCCACAAATGGAGGATCTTCTTCTTCCTCTTCAGAATCGGACGAGTCATCCTGGCCCGCCTGCAATGTATGTGTCAATAAGGCTATCAATGCCGTTTTAGCATCTTCACCAGGTTCGTAATCTTCATCGTCCTCTTCGTCCGACGTAGCGGATAAAGTCCTTCGGCGTTTTGGACGGCGAGAACGAAGAGATTTACGGCGTCTCTTTGAACGGCGCAGTGGTTTTTTATCCGCACATTGAGAAATAAAAAATAATACCATTTTTGCTACAGTTTCTTTAATATCCTCATGGCCAACAAACTCAGAAAGCGCCTTTAAAGAGGGAATCAACTTTGGAAACGAAGATGAGTTTTTTTTCAAATAGGTCGATAATTTTTGAAATTGAGCCATTCTTCGAAGAGAGGTCATAACAGAATGGTCATATTTATATTTCAGAAAAAAATAAAATCTTATGTGATAATTATGTGTGTATATTTTTTACATAAATAATCTTCATCTTGGACAGGCGCGCCGAAAATAACTTTTTAGCATAAACTTTAATAATGAAGCCATTCTCTCCATTCAAACTTACAATCAAATGAAATCATTTACTCCCTCCTTGACGCCGACGATGACCAGTTAAATGTTGATAATTCTCATCAGAATTCATACGGCGAAGACGGCCGCGAGGGCGTACACGACGAGTCATTTCGATACCACCCACCACTAAAGCACCCGCGAGTATAGTGGCACCCGTCTCGCCGAGATATCCCTTCTCATGGCCCTTCTTATGAGCCTTATCACGACCCTTCTTACGAGCTTTATCACGACCCTTCTTACGAGCTTTATCACGACCCTTCTTATCAGCCTTCTTATTAGCCTTACGGGCTTTCTTACGGGCTCTTTTTGCACGCTTCTTGGCAGAACCCCCATGCTTGCTAGTTTTGGATTTTGCCGTGTGGACCTTCACTTTTGGCCGAGCAGAATCATTGGAACAAGATTCTAAAGCTTCGTCCTTAGCTTTTGTCAATCTAACAAAATCGGTTTCGGAACCCCCTTCTTTATCAGGATGATGATGTAATGCCAAATTGCGGTAACGAGACTTTATTTGACGACAATTCTTTAGTTTCTTCAAGTGATGGACGTGTTTACTAATATCGCGGCCATGGGCACCAGCAGCCAACGAGGCAATAACAAGAGTTTTTAATGTATTACCCTCTGATGAAACAAACTGATGATACATTTGTTTTTTAATATTCTATTTATATAACGTCATACTACAGAAAACTCATAACATCACTTACGAGTTCTTATCAGCGGTTCGGAATCACAAGAAACACGGAATTCGTATCCGCCGTGAAACCACAACCTACCAGAGTCATCGGAGTCCGGTCTATACCAATAATTAAACAAACGGACGTTCCAGGAGAGACTATTCAAATTATTTTCAGAGTTCACGATGACGTCAAAGTTTTAGGCCTAAAGTTTTAGGAATCAAATACGTCAAAGTTTTAGGATTTCAGAAAAATTTTCAAATAATATACGCTGGTCAAACCGTTCTATGCTCTAAAAAAATGTCATGGTCCGAAGTCACGGCAAATATTAACCATTTTAGTCTCTCCGCTACTCTAAAGTTTTAGACCTAAAACTTTAGAGATTTGATTATTTTGAGGTATAAATTCCTAAAATTTTAGTGAATGTCCACCAGATGTTTCGTGTATTACCATCAAAGTTACATGGCAAAGGTCTCTTTTCAGTAAGGAGATATCTTCAAAATGACCATATTATGTCGCTGGACATCGAATATAATACAAAGCCCGTTTTAGCGGATTATTATGGTAAATATATGAATCATTCGTGTTGTCCTAATTGTTGTGTAGACGGATATAGCGTGAAGGCGTGTCGTAAAATAGAATCAGAAGAAGAATTAACGTTTGATTATTCTACATTAAAAAGGCGTACTGAATTTAAATAATTTATTTAGCTTCTTTATTATATGATTCTTTCCCACATTTCTGTATATATTTCTTTCTTTCATCGCCTGATTCTAGGAATATTTTTAATTTTTTTTTCGTTTTGATGGATCCCCCTAGTCCATTTTGCTCATGGAATGTGAGTTTTCCTGTGTCATCTTTCGTAAATGTTTCAAGACCGCGAGCCAGTGCTTTGTCGTCTGATTTAAAAAATGCGAATGGTTGTGTCTCGTCGTACCATTCGTCTATGAATTGCATGAACATTAATATGTGACATTCCATCCAGTTTAGTGGACTCGCATCTCCGTATACAGAGACCATAAGTTGTCTAAATCTTGATATTTTTGCGGCTGCTTGCTTTCCTGAGTTTAGCGCTCTTTTTATGCCCTGTATAACTATGGAATGATATTTGGCATTTGTGCCATCTGGATTATTTAAAAACCTATCATATTCTTTTGAAGCGTCATATCCTAGTTCTTGTTTGACCAGTTGAACTAGAGTTTTCAGTTTAGTTGCATCTTGTTTATCGCTCAATGTTTCTCCAACGATGGACCATTGTTCGACTCTAAATTTCAGATATTGATGTATTTGTTCTAAGGTATGTTCTGGATTTAGAGCAACTAGAAGCATGATCATTGATGTGAACGCGGCACACAGTCCTCCTGTTTTAATAAAGTTCAGGGTTGGGCCGCCTTGAGGTTGTATATTGCACAGTAGATGATCTTTCCAAATGATGTCGTTTTGGTGACATGCCGATTTCCAAAGGGCTTTTACACATGAAGTTGCGACGCTAAAGCCCCCTTCTGGATCGACTGGTCCATTTGGATCAACCCAATAACATGCGATACTATCGTCGGTATATTCAAAGTATACAGCCACGGAGTGTCCCGGCACGATAACAGGTACAATGAGTTTATCTTCTGCAGCGTGCTCCATAAAAGGCTTTAATGATTTTTGCACGAATTTGTTGAGATTTATTTGCCATAACGCATAGTAGCCAGAGGTTGCATCTATCCAGGGGCTCTTAATTTGAACGATCCATTTTGATTGTAAATCCGAGGCTGAACCCGAACTAGGTCTAAATTTAACTGGGTCCGAAATGGATACATTTGCGGTTGATTTTAAACAGCGTATCATTCGGACAGTTTTGTCGGGCGAGTTAAATCCATCATATAAAGAATCTATATTCTGTTTGGTGGCTTGTTTTCCAGAATTGTTTAACGCCGATTGATATACAGCTGAATATAGTTCATCAAGTTGATGTTGTTTAGTGGTTGTATCGTCTTTTGAGGACCAATCGTGTTCTTGTCCGTTTGCATCATCGCCTGTGTAATAAATATCTTTTATGGGTTTGCCTGTAAGTTGTATGAGTTCTGGATTATCGGATGATCGTACTTCATATGATAGTGTTTCCAATCTGTCCGCGCCCCCTAACTTTTCTTTGAGATCTTCAATTTCGTATTCCAGATCAACCTGACGGTTATCGCATTCTCTGAGGGATAATTCAACCCCTGTCAATTGGTTTAAATCGGCATTTGCCGACAATTGTGTGGGTTTAACGACTGGACTCGCCCGCTGTACTGATAGTTTTTTTATTTTCGCATTTAATTTTTCGTTAATATTTGAACTCGAACGTAATTGCGCCAAGATATTTTTGTTTTTTTCCCGCAAATCATTAATGGTGGCCTTAGTCTCCGACCCTTCGGGTCCATCCCGGGACATTTTCGCCGATTTTAGCTTGTAAATTTCATCTTTTAATTGTGTTATTTCTTTGTTGTGTGCTATTTCTAGTTTTATATGTTCTATTTCCGTTTTGTGCGCGGCGTCTGACAGTTTAGACGTTTCATCTCTTAGTTCATTGATCTCATCAAGTTGTTCATTGTATTCTTCTGTCAACTTATTATAATCTTTTCTGCAACTTTCTGCCGGACTAAATTGTCTGAAGCTCATATGTAGGAAATATTCGTATAATATATAGGGTTGTTTTATATAAATAAAAAATGTTTGGATTACATGCTTCGTCTACAGGTTGGTTAATGGCTAGCCTGACAGTTACATTCGTTATTTATAAATATATGTCTAATGATAATTCAGAAGGCGGCGTCAAGAGAGAATGAATTCGCTTCAGCTGTTTGTCCTACACCACTCATCGAATATTCGCTCACTCGCCTTTCAAAAAAATTCGTTTTGGCGTCAATCGAGATCATTTCCATGAATCCAAGTGGTTGTGAAGCGTTATAAACTGGTTTAATATTTTTATTGGTCATAGCGAGGAGCCTATCACCACAATATCTCACGTATTCGCACATGTCTTCTGTGGATAATCCTACTAAATTTTGTGGCAGTGCGGCCTTGACAAATGCGATTTCTATGTCTATGGCTTCTGTGAGAATCGTTTTGATTGTTTCTTGGTCTATGTCTGTCATCATGTTGAGCATTTCTATGGCAAATTTTGCGTGTAGGCCTTCATCTCTTTGAATAAGTTCGTTTGAAAAGGTGAGTCCTTTGCATAGATCTTTTGTTCTGAGCCAATATAGTGATGCGAATGACGCTGAGAAGAGTACTCCCTCAAAGATGGCAAATGCCCATAGTCTTTGCCAGAATGGTCTGGTTGTCTGCATGTATTTTTGTGCAAAGTCTCCCTTTGCTTTGATCGTGGGTTCTGTTTGAATGGCGTTGAATAGTTTGTCTTTTTGATCTATAGGTGCAAATATTTCGAGTGCTGTGGCGTATGTTTCTGAGTGAATGGTTTCTATGTATGCTTGTAGTGTGTAGAACGCTCGACATTCGGCGACGGTGACTTCTGACATGAATTGATCCATGAGATTATCTATGACAAGCATATCTGAGGAAGCAAAGAATGCAATAATTCGTAGTATAAATGTTTGAGCATCTTTTGAAAGTTTTTCAAAATCTTTTTTGGAGTCTGCCCAGTCAATTTCTTCTGTTGTCCATAGAACAGATTGTTGTTCTTTAAAAATGACCCATAAATTGTGATGTTGTATGGGTTTGAGTACTAGTCTTTTTTGTGCTGTATCAGTAAAGTTCATTTTATAGACTATAATATTTGCGTATATATAACTGATTTTTTTAAGGTGAAATGACGGATTGTTTAAAAGATGAATGGATTTCGGGACTTTGGTATTTTGTATCTGGGTCTGCATGTGTGATAGCGGGTGTATTTTCGTTGTTAGTAGTTGAGCCACTGGTTCGTAAACGTTCTTGACGCCATTGTTTCATATAATGACGCCTACATTTTTGTTTGGAAAAGACTTGTCTATGACATTCAATACAAGTTCTTGAAGTGAAATGGTAGAAGCATTTTCCTTGCATGTAAGCGGGTCTTTGACATTCCATGCATTCTATGACGGGTGGGAATTCTCTTTTTCTATAATGATGGGCGCAAACTTGTCTACAATAGGATGGTCTGTGACAGTTTTCGTGTGCACAATTGACATTGATTTGTCTGTAATGTTTTCTGCACAAGGTGAGGCATAGTACGGGTGATAAGCAGTTTGGCCAAGTGCAATGATATCTATCTTTTTGATAGCATGCGCGGCATAGATTATTTTGATAAGGATTAGAAATACAACCGAGACAATTCATAGAAATATAAAATTGAGTTTGATTTAAATACTAAATTTACTCTTCTGAGGCTTCCTCTTTTGCGGAAGGAAACTGGTAGTTCATCTGCAATTCGACACAGACCTTGTACATGCCGCCCGGTCCATCAGGGTGAGAATCCACGTAATGGGCTGTGGGTTTGCTGGTAAACTTGGCGCGGACATCGTTCAAATTAGTGAACGGCATACGGGCAAGAACGTGCGACTGAAGGTCGTTGATCACGCGGTCAAAGACGTGGGCTGGGACCTGGACGTATTTGCCGTTGAAGCGAGCTTCGTTATCGACGTTAATGCCGAGCTGTTCCCAGTTCTGGCGGATGACGTTAAGGACAACATGATCTTGCGAGACCAGGTAGTACTGTTCACCGGGGAAGGCGACAACACCGTCATAGAGATTTTCGGTGCTACAATTACCATACTGTTGAATGTAACGATCCGAAGCAATCTCGTTGGGTTCATAGACATTCAATTCTGAGCGCGACTTTTCGTATGGCATGACAGCCAAGAGGTTGCGATAGCCGTTGGCATCCTTGGACATAGCCTCGGTGCCGAAATCGGTCTTCTGGGGGGTGTGGAGCCAACCCTCGTTGTTCTTGATGGCCGGTTCCTTTTCGGACGAGTTGAAAAGGTTGAGGGCAAAGGTGACGGGTTCCGAACAATCCGAATAGATGGACTTGACGGTCACCGAGGTCAAAATACCTTTGCTGGCATCGACTTCACCGTTACCAGAAAAGACGTGACCGGCATTGGAGAGCTGGACAATAACGCCGTGTTCCATTTGCTTGGCTGTGGCATTGGATTCGAAGACAACTCTAGTGGTAAATGTGTCCTTAGGGGCATCGGAACCCGCCGGCTGTAAGGCCGTTGTCATAAGCGGTGGTTGTTCAGAAGTTTCTACGGCGGCTGGTACTGCGTTAATCGGTCTTTGAATTTTAGACATAGTTTTTGTTATTTTGAAGATGGCCCCTTATATAATGAACAAAAGTTAAATCATGCAGTACTTCATAAGATGCGAATAATCTAATTTTATTTACTAGTATATTTTTAATAAATAAAATTAGATATGTTTAAAAGATTGTCTGATGCTTTGCTTCATCTCAAAAGTGATCAACAAAAGTCGCAACTCGTCATCGCTGAAGATGTCTCAGCGCAAGGGCAAAAGGTATTTTATGTAGGCAATGTGCCGACACTAGCTACCAAATACCAAGAAATCGCTCGTAAACATTGGTACGAATGTCTTTTGGAAGAGACCGCTAGTAGAATATTTTTAGATATTGAGTCGGAAGGTGAGGTTGATTTGGAAAAAATCATAACCCAATTAAAAGCTGCCATTCTTCAACAATATAAAATGGAACCCCAGATTGAGATTTTAGATTCTTGCTCTAAAACGAAACGGTCATGGCATGTCATTGTTACAAATATTTATCTTAAAAATGTTTACCACGTTGGAGCCTTTGTCAGAAGATTAGTATTGTTTACAGACGAACCATCCATAGATACAGCGGTTTATACGAAGAATAGAATGTTTAGGGTTTCGGGTTCTTCCAAATTTGCTTCAGAGCGAGTTTTAAAACATCCTTCAGATTGGTTACAGACTTTAGTGCAATGGCCTCCCTGTCAAAATTATTTAGAATGTTTAGAAATCGATGGATCGGAGCCCAGCTCTCAATCAAAGGCTCCTGGCGACCTTTTTGAATATATAGATGGTCACTGGCTCAGCAGGATGACAGCAGTTGGCGGTTCCATTTCACAAGTGATCCAAGAACCGCCATTTTTAGGACCATTATTGAATAAATTGAATACACTCTGTGGTGGCCAGTTATATCGTCACAAATTATCCATAACAGATCGAGGTCACTTATTTTGTTCTACAAAATCAAAACAATGTGCAATAGCAGGACGACAACATCGGGGGAATAATATTTGGTATGAAATAGACATAGAAAAACAACGTGTTTATCAACGTTGCTATGACGATGAGTGTCGCGGCAAACGTCATGAAATACACGGGTTAGATTCATTATGGATACAATGGAATGTCAGTTGGGACGTTCAACAACATGATCATATTTGGTCTCCAGAGAGATTCTCGACAAAGAACGAAAACACCCTATATAATATGGTTGACTGAATAAAAATGCCAGTCTCTGTCGAAAAATCGCCTCTTATTGAATTCGATTCTAACATGAAAAAAGCCTTAACTGCTGTAGAAGCGAGGTTAAATGAACAAGCAGAACATGTAAAATCCGTTAAATTATTAGCTAATTTTTCCATTGATAAACTAGCAAGCCTTAAACATAAACAAACTATATTGCAAGGTATGGTGGTTCAAGTTTCGCCGGAATACCAACTCGGGCCAAAGGATATGTCCTGGTTCCATCCGGATATTGCAGCAGGACGCTCTGTATTCACCGTGAATCAATTTATACCCAAAAGTAAATTTGCGGCCATCGAGTTGGACGGTATCCAATCTTCGGTGGGTTCCTATACCACAAGCAGGCCAGACGAATTTGGTTGCGAAACTGTACAACATCATATTGTTGTTGATACCACTGTTTCAGATATGTTAGGGTCTCTCTATAAAAAATGGATCCAGACAGGCCTATCAGCAGGAGATGTCGCCAAACAATGGAAAAGAATGCAATTTAATGGCTCATACGGCATAAAAGACTGCACCTCCGAAATAAGAAAAAAAATCGCTCACGAAATTCATTCGGGTGCTGAAGAAGTATACGAGGATACTGTCCGAGATGTACTCTCAGACTCGTCCTCCATATATTTCACAAATAACGCTGTCAAGTCAGATGACGCCAGAGTTCTTATCAAATCGTCATCTCTGGGAGGATATCGCATGTATAGTGCTACAAACGAGGCTATTCGTTTTTACCCGGCAAGTTTGGGGACAGCTTCTACTTATTACTCGTTTGATAATCTGTCTTCCAAAAATTGTGCCAGAATCGAAAAATCTTGTGCGTGGAGCGGCGGCCTAGAATTCAATGCCCTGGTCATGTCAGGACCTTCGATTACAGGCAGTAAGATCAGATCTCTAGAAGATGCATATGAAATTTCGATAAAAGATTCAATGGCCATGAACACTGCAGCTTTTTCTGGTTCCGATGAATTACATGACTTGCTCTCGGCAACGGATCTATACAATTTACATCCTAAAGAAGGCGCCTCGAAATCATATATTACTGCCCCTGCCTCGATGGAACATCCAGTACTTCAACATATCATGGCTAACTTTGATTCTATTCAGAAACAATTCCCCAACTTTCAAATTTTTAACCCAAAGATTGTCGAAAATGGAAGACTTCAAGTTCCGAAACAGCTGTTTAAACAGATTGAATAATTTATAAAAAAAAATAAACTTTTATATTAAAATTTAGATTGTAATCTAACGCGTTCCGATGGGTCGGGACCAATCGCGCCGGGCAGGAACACCAATCTTATCAAATGCACGTAAAAGCAAATGTTGCTCTTGATGCAAACGTTGAAAGGAACGATCACGACGATTCCCAAGTCCAGTCAATACACCAGATAATATAATTCGAAGTCCCACTAAACGAGCAAATAACGTCTGATAAGCAGGATTCTCCACAAGTGTCTTTAATGTACCCATATAACAACGGTTTCGAACGATCATTTCTGCTTCCTTTATATGACCATACACCACAGAAGATAATTGAACAGAACCTGTAATTTCAGGAGCATCCAACCACTTTAAATCGGCTGAAGAATGACCAGGAGCTGGGCACGCTTCACCACATGCAGAATCTTGCATTGGATCAAAACGAGAACGTGTTAATTCATCACTAATCATATTTCCCAATTTCAACTTTGAAAAGGCAGAAACTTGCATCAAAAATTTATAACCAGGATCTTTCTTCACTTTATTTGTTAAAGAATTGCGAATCGTCAACAACTCAGCATTGTCTTCAGTGTCGTCCAAATCGGAAATACGCTTGTCTATCGCATCAACCCTTTCTGCGGATGAAATACCTTGATCCAAGACTCGAACTTCGGTTTCATTTTCAGTTAAACCTTCGGCAGGTGCAAAACGAACTTCATGAGTCTCCCAGGCATTTGCCATTTTTACACATAAGCGCTGCCATTTATAGTCCTAATCGACATGCACGGGTTGACCTGTTAATTGCATAGGTAAACGCATTTTTGTCCATAACACGTCACGCTGGTGATCCACCCACTTAAAATATATCATCATACCCACAGATATAATCACCAATATAAACCAATGCAAATTCGCCACCAACCAATCGCCAGCACCATCACAACGACCATGACCACATGGATACCAATCGTTTAATATATCATAAAAGGCAGCAGATGCAGGATTCTCATCCACTATATGAGAGGCCTTTTCACACAAATTAAATGTACCCAGACGTGCACGAGTCACAGAATCAACACAAACATCAGAATTCAAATAAGTCTTTGCCTCGTCATGTTTTCGACGATGATCTACACGATAGCGGTTGAAATTTCGGACCTGTAATAAAAAACAAATCACAACAATTGTAAGGCCAGTATAACGAATAATCATTTTTTTTTAAAAGTGGTCTCTACTATATACTTCGGATATTAACAACAACCGTTTAAATCCATCTGACGAAACATCCAAAGACGTCCCGACACGAATATTTTTTTGGCTCTCATCCTTATGAATTATTACAATAGAACCTTCTTCCGGAAATTCCATTTTATGGTCCAAAACATACCATGCAGAACCTTCAAATATATCTAATTCCTCCCATTCTGGCAAAGGGCCAGCCGGGTGCCACTCACGATTCTCTCTGTCAGTCCAAGCCTTTTTAGATTTAAAACGGGGCCAAGGCATTTAATAAAATAATATACTACTTTATACTCAAAAGCAGATTAATTTGTTTGTTGGCGTCTCATTCTACGATGGACCCGGGGTACAACCACAGAACGATGACCTTCCTCAGAACGCTGACGAAGGGTCGGAGACTCTGGTGTCAGGCCCCCAAAGAATTCATCCCATTTGACACGGTTCCAACCTTCATGGCGAGCGCGCGCCTTGATTTTTGCCCAATATAAAGGATCCTCCACTTTAGTTTTTAGGTGATTACGTAATCGAATTAAGGAAATGTCCAACACACAAGTAATATACTCAAAAGCCGCACGAGAAAATCTCAGTAAATTTCTTTCTGGAATGCCGCGTGCACGGGCTTCTGACACACGATCGGAGACATCGCGCAACTTGAACTCCAAGGCTTCACGAATACTCACTACAGAATCTCCCAAACTAGATTGACACAAAGGATCGTAATCATTCTTCCATTCTCCTCCTCGTGGACGGAGGCCTTCATATGCATTACGAGCATGGGCGTGCGCTATATTACGCCGCCCACGGAGACTTGGGACGTATTCGGCTGCAGAACGAGTTAAATAAATACCCTGAGATTCGACTTGACTCAGACTATATTCGTCTGTAAACAATGACATATCTAAAGAGACGCGATTACCATCCAAACGAATCAATAGACTATCGGAGATGGCACCAACATAAAAAATCAAACTGCGGACACGCTTATCATAATAAGAAATACACCAAGGCGGTAATGCGTGACGACCGACCGGCCAAATAACACGAGATATAGATTCGGGATCTATTAAAAACTCGATTCTACCGTCTTCTTCACTTGCAGTTAGCAATAGCTCTTCGCCTTCCGATTCAGACGAATCAGACGAATCAGGCGAATCAGGCGAATTAGGCGAATTGTAGAATCTCCGAGATGATCTACTTGGACCAACGGGCCTGCGCGGGCTTATTTGGGTCATTTCCTTTTCTTCACCAACATTCATGGTTACTTGCCCCCGGACTGGTCCCGCATCACTAGCACCAACATTAGAAGACAGTATTTGGACGGCCATTAGGACATCATTACCCGCGCCAATCAAAGCAAATTCGCAACTTTCTCTAGAATATCCCATATTCATCAATTGGAGAATCTTTATCTCTAAATCATCGGAATGCCCGCCAAAAAATTCGTATGGATCATCATCGGAATCATCATCGGATGATGAGCCAAAAACGTCGTATGGATTTGTAGCTGCTGACTGCCCCAATTCGCCAAACTGTTCTTCCCAAAACTTTTCTAATGCTTCGTCCACATCCGGATGTTCTGAAAGTAGACGTATAGCATCGGATTCTGTACATCCATTTTCTAGTAACAGTTGAATGTTTCGAATATACTGATCAGAATCAGAAGACATTTTATTAAGATAGTTTATATTTATAGTGTGTATTTTAATTCATATGGACGACAATGTTCTAGTTCAGGGAGTCCAGACAACGAACCATTCATCCAATACTTTAACCAAGTTGAATGTGTCACGATGGCTATTTGTTTACTAGACACTGACTCAATTACACTTTTTACACGCTCTACATTCTCATTGTGATCCACTTTCATAGGCCACATTTGAAACTCAGTTTCCAAATCTTCAAAATTTACACGTGGGAAGCAGCGGATTAATAAAGAAGCGCATGAACGTTTATTACACAATTCAATGTGTTGAGGATATTCTTTGAGACATTCGAGTGCTATCTGGGGCGTTTTTGGAAACATAATCTCGGCAGTCTGTAGAGTTCTCATTAAAGGCGAAACTAAAACCAAATCCACATCGGGTGGTTTCTGCATAGCCGCCTGCTGCATTCCCTCGGCAGTCAGGGTTGTGTCTTGATAACTAGTATAAGCGCACGGACCAATGTCGTCAAAAAGCACATTATGCCACGCCTGCCCGTGACGAATGCCGTATACCGTTTTTTTAGCTACTGATAGGGGGGCAGTTTGTCGAACGAGGGCTGCCATTTCAGTTGTATAACATCTACTTAAGTACTCAATAACATTTTTTAAAATAAAAATTATTATATATTTATGAATTTTATGCGTCAAACTATGGCTCGTTGCACGTCCCTATGCATCTACGCGCGTCTTTAGGGCAATCCGCCGCGCTTTGACAGTGTTTTTCTCGCGCCTCTTCCGCCGGATGTACTTGTGAAGTTGTTTAAGTTCTTTCTTCTGGGCATAGCAAGTACTTGCAAAGTTTTTCAGTGAATTTCTGAAAATGACCGTTTCTGCTTCTGCGACCTGAATCCTTTTAATGGCCTGTTTGGATGTTTTTAGGACCATTTTCTTGTATTTGAGATCATTTTGCTTCTTTTTGACGAGTTGTTCACGGAGTTTGGCGTTATCTCTGCGGAGATAGCGCATGGTCCTGGCTTGTGGGTTGGTCTTGGGCATTGTTAAGAAGTAGTTCTTTAATTTTAGGAATTTCTAAAACTTTAGACAAAGACAAATTCCTAAAACTTTAGACCTAAAACTTTAGACCTAAAACTTTAGACCTTCGAGACTCTCAATAAAAAGTTTCGATCTTAATGAATAGAAAATATAAAGTCAATTCCTAAAACTTTAGACCTAAAACTTTAGACCTTCGAGACTCTCAATAAAAAGTTTCGATCTTAATGAATAGAAAATATAAAGTCAATTCCTAAAACTTTAGACCTAAAACTTTAGACCTAAAACTTTAGACCTAAAACTTTAGAAAATATAAAGTCAATCAAACAATATTTTTTGTTGGTCTTAATGGTTTATCTTTGTTTTCTGGTACTATCATGAATTCTAACCATGAAGCTATAATTATGGCTACAATGATGTCAGAGGTATAATGCATTTCTCCCAAAACTAGTAATAACCCTACAGGTATGACAAAAAGCCATTTCAGTTTCTCCGGGGCCATGATATAAGTGATTGCGGTGTGTCCTGAGAACATCATATCTGCACAATTCCCAAAGTTGAGGATTATTCCTAAAATTCCCCTTCCTTGACATTCTTCTGTCCCCGAGACTGCTGGTACAATAGTGACAATTTGTATAATGGCTTTGAGAATGTACATAGCGGCTGCTCTTTGAATGTGTATCGGGTGCATTTTCGAACGAAATAATCTGATGGTTACAACTACAACTGGTATGATATTTGCAATTGTGGTCGCCCATTCAAATTTTTTAAACTTTAAAAAATCTCTTTGGCAATCAAATTCTAATACTTTTCTCATTCCAATGTATGACATATAAAAATAAAGGACTAAAGCGGTGCCCAATTGCATGATTGACGTGACAAGCGGTGGTGTTGCTTCCGTCATCTATTATAAATATATTATTGTTAATTCGGTTACTTTTATAGGTGTCACAAATAATTGCAAAAAGAGTCTATAAAACAAAGAGGAGTATAACATTATGAATCGGCTGATTTTCTTGTCTACGTTGATAGTTTCGGCGTATAGTTGTCCATCCAGAGAATCTGCCCTTGAATGTTTTTATAATAAGGCTGATCGTAATCACGATGGCCTTATTAGTGTTTCGGAATTGGAGCATGCCATTGATTATTATTTGCCCTGGTATAAGCGCTATCCATTCAAGGTGTTTGGTGGTATTTCGCAAATTTTGAAAGATTGTGATGCGAATGGTGACCGTTATTTATCTAAAGAGGAGTCAATATTGACCGAAAAGACTTGCCTCGAGACTTGTTTCAAACGTTCTCAGACGATGAGTACCTTTAATTGTAAAATAAAAAGTGATCAATAGTAGTTAAATCGCGCAGGATTGTCCTATAAAAGGTTTTATTTTTCTATCTGAATGAATGGATATTTTACCGGCACTTGATTTTGATGCAGTGGCGGAGAATACTGGTATGGTAGAAGATGATGATGTGGGCGAGTTTGTCCCTTGTCATTTTTCGGACGATGAATATGAAGATGAGCATGCTCAGGGTTGTAAATGTGCTTTGTGTCAATATGGTGATGGTGGTTCTGGCGAGGCTCATGCTGTTATTTCTAGAATGCAAGAGATTGACTCGCAAATGGTTGGTAAGGTGTCTGATTCGGAGATTTATAATTTACAAGCGGATTTGTATCGTACCCATGTGAAAGAACCTTTGGAACGTCAAGGTATTGAGGCTCCTGAGGTGACTGCAGAGACTTGTAAGGCCCATTTCAGTAAACATCGCATGAATATGAAACGTATGGTTGGTTCTGAGATATCTTTTGTGAATTCAATGCAAAAGCACGTGCGGCGTGAGAACATTTTAAGTCGAAATAATGTAACTGGTCGTACAAAGGTTGATAATGGCGCAATTAAGCAGTGGATAGCGTTATCTAAGCATAAACTGGATTTAATAAAATATTATAAGGGTCCATTGAGTAAGGAAAAGGGTGGTAAGACTCAGAATATTAAGCCTTATAGTTTTTCATAATATAAAAAAAGAAATCGGATTTTATGTCAATAGCGTAAATAAGTTTTAGACAGTATAAATAGGGTTGCAGTCGATACAATAATTATGGCATCTATTGCATCATTGTCCGGAACGCCCACACTGGGAAATGTAAATTCATCCCCCCCCTTTTCGTTTAAAGCTTCTGGGGGACCCCGCGCAGACTATGGTAGCAAGCCTGCCGTTTCTGCTCTGCAGAATCCCACTTTACACAACAATGTACCTGAGGTCATGGTAAATGGTACAGCCCGTGCTCCTTTGTTTGTGCGTCCGTTTACCCGCGGTTATGAGAAAGGATATTCTGAAGGTGATATTTTATTTGTGAAGAAGGACGAACGTTCATCTGGTGGTCAACACCATGTCGTGGCAAATTTGCCAGTTATAAATTATTTGCTTCGTACTGAAAAAGATCCAGGCGACAAAGATGGAAAAAAGTTGTTCTATGATTCGGTCGATAAGATCCTTAAGGATTGGAATTATTTTGGGATTCTGAACAACGACATGGATACGGGCAGTAAGTGGCAACGTCTATTAAATGTAAATGTCCGTGGCCGTTCCAGAGTTGCCCGTCTTTGGAAACCCGACAAAGGAAGACGTCTCCGCAAGGGAGATTGTGTTTGGATTGGAATCGTTGAGCGCACTTCGCATAAATCCAAGATTGAAACAATTCCAAGTCCCCTTGGTTCGAGGGTTCCCATTGAACGTGGTGTTAAATATTTTGAGGTTGTCGCATTGATGGATTGTTGTAAAGAGTTTGATGAAGCAGAATTTAAGCTTCCAGTAGGAATTGTGAGTCAAGTAACATTAAGACAGCCACACTCAAGTGCCCTCTCTGAAGCGCTTCATGTAACGGAGACGTGTAAAAGTCTTGAGCGCATCGAGGTGCTCATGCGTATATAAACAAAAAGGTACTATATAAATCGGTTCATTTCTATAAATCACGATGTCCTTCTCTAGTGCAAAACGTCGCCGTATCAAACCCTTCGCCCGCCCAACTTCTTTCGACATCAATGTTGCATTTGACATCCGTCATTTTCAACGTGTCAAGTATGGGAACGTTGTCAGGCCTTATTTCCCCGCCGTAGGTACGGATGAAGCTTTCCAAGTCATGGAAGGTGAAATCCTTATGCAGAATGATAAAAATTCCATCCGTCGCTATGGAGATCATCAGATGCATGTTTTTTCTTTTGCGAATGGTCTTGAAGCCGGCGGTAAAAATCTTAACGCCAGCGCCGCGGAGGCCAGCCAGCCTTCCAAAGCCGCTGTTCTGGCAAACTTGAAGTATGCTGGTGTTGCTGTTACTGGATTTCAACCGGAAAAGGACATCTTTGAACAGGGATTTGTGATGACAATGGCCGGTCTTAATACTCTTTTCAATAATGGTGCCCATACATTGTATCCAGGCGAACTCATTTGTGCCGACATTCCCAATCCTGTGGATTCCAAGAGAAACAGATCACTGCAGACTGGCGTACCCCATGACAAACTTCAATTTGTAGTTACACCACTCGCCAAACTTGCGGAAGATCTTGGAACCAAGGAAAACCCCAACACAGCCGCGGCATCTAAATTTATTATGGGGACTGCCCTCTCTTACTCGCGCGCTGGTCAACCCGTAGATGTTGTTCTTCACAAAACAAATGTTATCTGCAAGCAAACAAAGGGTCCTTCGTTTGAGGCTGATGAAGGGTCTTTAGAGGTATTAAAGAGTTCCAAGAAAAAAAAAGGTAAATAATAAAACAAGTAATTTATATTATAAATAGAGGCGTATTCTGTTAAATGTCTAGTGTATGTAATCTATGCAGCAAAGAACTTGCCACTAAAAATTTAGCCACTTTCCCATGTGGTCATTCCTTTCATCTATCATGTGTACTTGCGGTACCGTATGATGTCAAATGTTCCACCTGTAATCAATGCAACCAGGTTGCGGCGGACGTTGGAACAGATAGAAGGATCGCTATGAATGCGGATCTTATTATGAAAGTCGAACAAAGAAGATTAAAACCTATCCAAAAATCCGGAATGTTCAGTGGAATTGTATCACTTATAACTCCCCTTACTCCAAGTCCACAAACTTTTGTCGATCATATGAAACAAAATAAAAAATTATCTGTCATTTCTGCCGCTGGATTTGGACCAGAAGATGCCGTTCAAGAACGGGTACGGTTTTCAGATATCGTAACCAGATATGAAGCCAAAGACATTCTAGAATTCGGATTTAAGTGGACCCATATGGTCACACTTGGAATATTGCCACCACATCTTAAACATTTCACTTGGACACAACAAATTCATAAACTCAATTTAAACGTTGGAAAAATGCTCAAAATGAGACTAACCATTACAGAACTAGCTGATATGAATTACACAACTCATCAATTGGTTGAACTAGGGTTTACATGGCCAGTCATGGCCTCGATGGGAGCTAATGTAGATACATGGAAAAGATTCAATTTCGAACTAGAAGATATCAAAAGATATTGGACACCGACTCTTTCGCAATGGGTGGCGGCAGGGTTTTATGATAAAGACAGAGTAAAACATGCTGGATGGCCCATGGAGACTGTCATACAAGCATTGCCAGCTATGGACCAACGGGCTCAAGGAAGAGTCCTTAGACTCGCTTTTTAAATGTCCAAAGGAATATACCGACAACCACTGCTAGTAAAAAAAGATACATGTATTCATCTTGACTGATAACCATCGGAAAATCGTGTTGGTTACCGACACTAGACGTGCTCGAAGTTCCTACATTTGGAAAAGACCAAGTAGTTTCAGGCGCTACCTTTATTGTTGACATTATTATAAACAAAAGCGATATAAATATAAAATAGATCATTTAACATTTTGGATTTTTTCTTTCTAATAATTTTTGTTTTTGAGTCTCTAAAATATCCATGGGAATTATTCCATCATATTGACGCAACCAAGGTTTATAACAACCATTGCAAATCGCCACAGATTTTGGTTCGCCACTTTCTGGTTGAGCTTTCACTGTTGTCCACGAATCTTTACCGCGAAATGTATCGCAAATAAAACAAGAAACAGATGTATACAGAGTTCCTTCTTTCAAACATTGACCACAGGTAAAACCATGCTTATCGTATTGGTCACTGTTAAATATGGTCGGGTTAGCACAAGACGGACAAAAAAGATACAATTGACCGTGAAACTGGAAGAGACATCCAGTCATATTAAATTTTAAGCATTCCGTATTTGCACACAACTCATTTTGCATGTTTTTTCTTCGGGTTTTCCAATCTTTTTTAGCCCTTCGCTTACGGGCCTCTTCCAACTCAACGCCATCCAAAAAGGATTCCACAGCGATTCTCTTGCGCTTTTTTGTATCCGATTTTTCACAACGCCGACCACAATAACATTTAAGGCTTTCATCATCGATAATGATTTTATGATGTCCGTTTGCAAATAAATTGTTCGATTTACTGTTCTTTTTCACAATAAATCCCTTAAAGGAATTACACGATAAACACAGATACACTTGACCCACATGGTCCTGCAAAGGCTCGTTCGGGGCAAGACCATATCTACGCCGCAAAGATACACACTGGGCATCGTAAATATGTTTAGGCAATGGGAATGTACGCATATCATGATGCGTCTGTTGAAATGCAGAAAACAATTCACGGATCGCTTCAAAATCATAACGAGATGAATTCTGTAACAATTTTCGTAGATCAGTACGATACGTATTTTGAGATGAATGGCCATACATATTGGCCAACAAATCGATGGTTGTTTGCTTCACATTGAAATATTTTAACCAATCGATATGAATCTCACCACGAGGGACACGCTGAACCATCTTTCGAAGCAAAGACTTATATTCTCGTGGAAATTCCAAATTTGGATCGACTTGTTGAGCTACCTCGTCTAAACGATCACAAATTGAAACTACCGTTTGGGTAAAGGTCTGACGTTGTGGACGAAATAAATTACCAAGCTGCTGCTTATTCACTTGCATCAAATTTGATTCGATCTGAGATAACCAATCTTGGATAGCACCGGATCGACCAACATTAACATTTATCGTTTTACGAATATTATCCATTGCTGTATGAACAGTAGTCTCAAACGTATACCACTTGTACGTCTGACATAACTCATCATAAAGAGCTGGAATCAAACCCATAGAAAACGTTAAAAACTCCTTGATTATATAAAACAACAAATGCTGGTAATTCGTAAACAACCATTCCTGAATTTGCATACGATTGGGCTTCAAATACACAAAACGACGCAAAATCTGTTGACGCTCATGCCAACCCAAACGAACTTTGCAATGCTTATACATACCCAAAACAGAACATAAAAAGGCAGAACGCATAAAATCATGCACCAAATCATCCGTCTGGCAATAATTTGAAATAATCTCACGGAGATTTCGAATCTGACATCTTTGAGGCAAGGCTTTGCACATTAAATGTACTATTGGCTTCATCTTTGGTTTATTTTCATTCCAAAACGAACATTGTAATTGTAAATTGATAATATCTGGTAAATTACCATCATGCAAGACTTCAGAAGTCTTTGGAGGATATTTCATAAATAACTGACGTATAACATGCACCTTTGTATTTTCTTCAATTGCACACATAATAGGCACGTGAGCATCGTAATACATATGCAAACTAAACGAAATATGATCAGGATAGTCAGAAGAAGCAAGCAACTCAATAGTTGTATGCACAATGGAAATCAATGAACGAACCCAGGGATGATCTTGACACTTGGGAGACCATTTTAATTCTCCCTCCCAACGAACTGCAGATTGCAAACGTTCCCAATGGGTACCCATAAACAACCACTCATATTTAGAACCAGAGAAATACGACAAAAGCGTCTGCTCTGGCAATTCACGAGTAAGGCCATCTTCAAATTCAAAAGGACAAATGCGCCCGAGGTCTACTCCTTCGCCTCGGGCGCTCCCGTTAAAAAATGGTTCATCTCTTGACCAGGATATTTCATACGCCATTGGTCATAATGACGAACACCGTTCTCCACCTTTAAACGGTAAGCATTCCGAACATGCAATACGACAGGATCCAAAAGACCCTGAAACACTTGAGGAGACGACAACAAACAATCGGAAAGACAATACTCCCCTTCATCATCCACAATATTGCGATAATCTTGTAATATGACATTGTTCTTCACTCCCATACCATCAGCACGAATATTAATAAATGCCCGAGCAATCTCAGAGCGTTTACACATCAAACATAAACGACCTTCAGATGGCAAATTTCCAGTGCGTTTGTATTCTTCCTCTTCGGTAGGCAATAAAAACTCACGAAGAACAAATGCATTCTCTGTAACATGAGGCAAATGCATACCCTGACATTGATCGCCCATTATACACGGACGCTCCTTACCCATTGGTTCACGCAAATATTGCTCCTCATAAGCACGCGTAACTACTTGAATTGAAGTACGAACATGCTCCTTATGCTTAATGTCTTCAGGACTCAACGTATCACAAGGTTTCTGCTGGATCAATGCACGGACATAAGGGAAATCATATGGGCGCAAATGAGACAAATCATTACGGTGCCAAAAATCTTTATTACGCTGATTAAAGAAAGAGGTTTCAGCCACCATCAATGTCTTTGATGGCTCCAGTTTCTCTACATTCGTTTGAAGAATATCAGGCGTACTCTCTTCAGATATTGCTTCATCACTTGGCAACTCAGAAAAGGTTACAGTTGATGGACCAGTCTTTTGACGCTTTGAAGACGTCAAATCAAAATCATTCCAGTGGATAGACATGACTATTTAAGCTTCACTTTTTTACTTATATAGTCAATTCAGATCAAAAAAAAATCACATGGATTCGGAATATCACATATTTAGATATAATCTAAATATACACAGATGAGATTCATATTTGTTCTTTCAGCATCGATATGGGCTTGGCTTGTTGCTCGCTGTATAGCGTTTGGACCGAAAAGCAAAGCCATATGCTGGCGCCCGAATCTACACGCAGATACTTGGTACAGATTAACACACATACCCATCAAAATACCATACAAATGGTTCAAATATATGCCTTTGGGGGTGGCAGCCGCTTCAATAACACCATTGTACATTAAAAATGACTTCATACACATCGCAACAGTACTCACACTAGTCTCAGAACATACATACATACCCATATTTGTAGCACATATACACTCGAAGGCCACTCTGGCTTCATGGGCACTCGTCAATGCCGCAGCAAATGTTTTCATTATCTATTTATTAAACTCATGGATACTGGCCATCACCATTATAGGCAAGATAGGCATACATACATGGTTCTTCATCATTGAATCATACATGATCATCAACCGGACAAATATAGAAAGACAAGTACCATCTTATGACGGAAGACAAAGCAGGGTCATCACCGTCTAAAACTTTAGAAGTACAAGTGTGGACCGATAAAGTCCATTCCTAAAACTTTAGACCTAAAAGTTTAGAAAATATATATTCCTAAAACTTTAGACCTAAAAGTTTAGAAAAATATAAATTCCTAAAACTTTAGACCTAAAAGTTTAGAAAATATAAATTCCTAAAACTTTAGACCTAAAAGTTTAGAAAAATATCATATAAAGTCCCTCAGAATCCTACAAGCGAATGTCAAACACAACCACCATTCAAAATAATGTAAGACTCCGCGTATTCATAATCCTTGTCATTTCGATTGTCATACGCGCCACAAGAACTTTGGCCACCGATTCAGTACAAAAAGCCACTAACATACTCGAAGTTAACTATCTGCTCTATGGGGCGATTCTCATTTGCTCATTAATGCCATTCAAAGCTGCTTGGGGTGCGGCGGGGGTAGCAGCTATTATAGCTGCCATTCTAGGCGGATCGGTAACAATACTTGGCACAATAGCTACATACAGATGCCTATCGTCCTTGCATTCGGGATGTATTCAAACAGCACCATGGTCCATTATAACATTATCTCTTTCGGGAATATTAGTTGCGCTTGATTTATATCAAAGTTGGAACATATACCAAATACTTAGGGCTCCAGGCGTACCACAATCAGCATTACAAAGAATAAGAATCTTATTTGCATGGGCATTGCCTTTTGGTTGGTTAGTTAATGCCATACTCATATACAAATCGAAATGGACTATCGCTGTCGGACTACATATAGTAGCAGATCCAACCCTTATCGTCATGGCGACCACCAAAGAAACTGCACTTTTAATTCTAATTATTACAACGACCGTTGTATCAGATTTTGCAGCATTTTTCTTAGTAAATGTAAATATAGTGAGGACAGCCATATTAGCGCAAATAGCCCTATCTGTTGCAGCGGGTGCCATGCTATTCATGCCAAACCCATACGTTCACAAAGAAGAGAATAATAAAGAATCGGAACCCATAATCGAAGCAGTAGTGACTCCAGCCAATTTAGAGAACCAAAAATTAAGGGCGAGACAAACAAAATCCAGTGGTCGCATTAATTTTTAACTATAAGGCCTAACATTAGAAAAAAAAAATGACAGACGATGGACCACCCACCGATAGCCATACACCAACTTCCTCAAAAGGAAGACAGCGCGGATATCCAGAAACACCCATGCCCTATGATGGAGATGATGATACAGATTCCGAAATAGATGTTGCGGAGGCCACCAAAGGGTCGTTTTTTAATAACGCGTTTGCAGTACTAGCTGCGGCAGTCATGGTAGCACATTTGTGGACAGTTTGGACTCTAAGAGCAGATATCAATATTGTTCTTGCATACCAAGAAGAAAACTCACAACAATATAAATATATTATCGACTTACTCCAAAACATGAAACCACAATATCAAATTGTGCCAGCTTAAATCCAATCCAAAAATCCAATCAATAAAACTTGTTTGGACTATATAGTTTCACAGACATTGGAGAAAATGGTTCGAACTTCCAAGAAACGTAAAAGAGACCCAGCTCGCCCTAAACGCGCAATGACACCTTTTCTGTATTATGCATGCGAACAGAGAAATATTCTCAAAGCCAATGGACAACAAATGACGCTGCCTGAACAATCCAGACATATCGCACAACTTTGGAAAAATGTCACAGATGAAGGCAAACTCCCCTATGTCGCTCAGGCTGATCAAGACAAAGCTAGATACAGAGATGAAATGAGCAGATATGAACCGCCAAAGAGAATCAAACGTCCGAGATCCTCCTACGCATTCTTCATGAAACACATTCGTCAAGAAATTGCAGAAGCAAACCCAGATAAAAATCCAAGAGAACTCATGGCAGATATTGCAGCCGCTTGGAAGGCCATCTCGGACGAAGACAAAGCAAAATATAACGAAATGGCACAAGAAGATAAAAAAAGATACGAAGAAGAGAAAAAGAATGCCGAGTAAACTATATAATACAATCAATAAAAAAATATAATCATGTTATTCAGGAAATATTTAGCGTTTATAGAATCCACATTTCCGTGGATATGGGTATGTCTTCTCACATGGTGGATAGACAGACTCTTTGTTGAACTTGGACATAGATCTTCAGATACAGTTATATGCACACACAGCGACATACAATACGTCAAACTACATCAATACCTTACCATCGTGGCTTGCGTCGCACAAATCATACACTCCATCAAACGTCGAAAAACACAATTCAAAAGAGAAGCACGCATTATGGGCATAGAAGATATGCCATGTCAATGGTTCATATACTTTGGATCCATCATCGTATGCTCAGGATGGACTTGCGTTGTCGTATGCTTAATAGACGTATCGCCATGGCTATGCATAGATACTATCGTACAAAATAGAGCTTCCATCACTCTATTGTCATTATTAGCCATAGCAGGCGGCGTACCTATCGAAGCGAAAATATGGGACAAAACATTACAAGATACCCTACAATATCAATCGGGACCCATTGACATCTAACTTTTAGCACTATAAATAAACAAGATTATTCAAATAATATGTCGAGCTTGGCCGATAAAATGAAAGCCCGAATGGCACAAGATTTATTGGAAGACACCGACTCGGAAGATGATGATGAAGATTACCGGGAAAGCCTCCAAAACCTAAAAATTGAGGCCAAAAGAGCAAAAACACTAGCGAAAGAACTCAAAAAAGAAAGGGAGAACCTCGAAAAATTAAGGGAGGACCTCGAAAGATTAGAAAGTGAATTTGATACATTTAAAATCGATGCTGAAACCAAAGAAGAAGCCGCCGACACCGCCGCTGAGGCAGAAAAAGACGAAGCTCTTCAAGAACAAGCGGTGACACTTGGCGAAGAGAAAGAAAAAGCTATTCAAGAACTGAGATCGCAACAAAAGTTAGCACTTGCAGATTTAAAGCAAGAGCATGAAAGAGCAGTAGCAGTAGCAGTAGAAGGCGCACAAGAAGCCGCCGAAACCATCGCTGAAGCTGATCAAGACAAAGCTCTTCAAGAACAAGCGGTGACACTTGGCGAAGAGAAAGAACAAGCTATTCAAGAACTGAGATCACAACAAGAGTCAGCACTTGCAGATTTAAGGCAAGAGAATGAAAGAGCAGTAGCAGTAGCAGTAGAAGGCGCACAAGAAGCCGCCGACACCGCCGCTGAGGCTGATCAAGACAAAGCTCTTCAAGAACAAGCGGTGACACTTGGCGAAGAGAAAGAACAAGCTATTCAAGAACTGAGATCGCAACAAGAGTTAGCACTTGCAGATTTAAGGCAAGAGCATGAAAGAGCAGTAGCAGTAGCAGTAGAAGCCGCCCAAGAAGCCGCCGACACCGTATTAGAAGCCAAAGAAAAAGCTATTCAAGAACTTACTCAGGCTCTAACACAAATTAGATCAGATGCAACAGATGCAGCGGTAGCGGCGGCAGCTGGCAAAGAAGCAGATGCAGCAGAATGCATAGGCAAAATACAGGATCAAGCGGGCAGATGTAACTCGAAAATAAGAAAATTAAAAGCAAGATTGGCGGCACTAAAAGCGGATATTGCAGGTATTGGCTCAGACGATAAAGCCGCCGCCGCCGCCGCACCAGTGGAAAATAACATGATCCCAAAAAGAACCGCCAGAGAAGAATACGTTTATAAACCATCTACACTCATGTTTTAATTAATTATATTTTTTTAGTTTATCATTTTTTTTAAGGTTTCATCATCTAGGTCGCCATTAGCTTTAAGTCTGCACATTTCATAAAAACATGCCGCACATATATGATGCATACCCCAATATATTTGAGTTTTGTAAGACGTACACTCCCAGAAATGGTGGATGCCCGGTCCTATTATTACGTCATCCCCCCACACCTCATATGTATGTTGCCCTTGCCAAGGAGCTGTAAAGCCGCATTCGTAACCCCCCGGCACTTTTGTTAGTGGGCCGTTGCATTTTTCAAGGACATCACTAACTTTGGTAGATATTTGTCCAAGGACCGGCTTTAATACAAGACCATGAGGGGCGCATTGTAGTTCCATCAGCTCGTCGGCAGCCGCTTCAATAACGCTTTCCTTTAACCCTCCAGATCCAACACTCGAACTTGCACTACTCGAACTTGCAAGACGTCTTTGATTTTCCTCAAATTGTCTTTGAGCCTCTGCAATTTGTCTTTGTCTTTGATTTTCCGCAATTTGTCTTTGATTTTCCGCAATTTGATTTTGTTCTTCCGCAATTTGATTTTGTCTTTGATCCTCATTTTCCGCAATTTGTATTTGAGTCTCCGCAATTTGATTTTGTCTTTCAGTTTCCGCAATTTGTCTTTTTTCTTCCAGAACAGCAGATGATGCTCGTGCTGCTGCTGCTGCATCATCTTCTTCTATTCTGGGAATTTCCGTACGCGTACTTTGTTCTTCTTCATTCTCCGCAAGACGTCTTTGACGGGTTCTGTTTGTCTGTACTCCATTCTCCTCAATGGACAGGCTACCCTCACTCGAGGCGTCCCTATCCCTTTCAGCAATATTATGACGCCTCGTCTGTGAGTTCCCATCTTCAGAGATAGAACCTTGGACATTAGAATCGTGCTCGCGAGATCGGCGAGTGGTATACGATGACGCACCCGTTTCTTCTATAGCCGCTGATTCTCCCTCGTTGTCATGTTGTCTCGATTGTCTCAATTGTCTCAATTGCCTTAGATCATTGCGAGCTTTTTGTTCAGCTTGTTCGATGGCTAATTTTTTTTGTGCAGCAGCAGCCTTAATAGCGGTTAGTTTGGCCACCTCTTGTAATTTCTTGGCAGTTTCTATATTGCCCATTTTTTCGGCGATTCTTGCTTTAATTTCTAAATTCTCGGCGTTAAATTTTTTTTGGACTGTATGAATCGCGGATGTTTTAACGTTGAGTTCATAAAGTAATTCTTCTAATTTCGTTGTTTTTAAATCGGATGTGCTAAGGTATCGAACTTGTTTTGTCAAAAGATCTATTTCCAGTTGTTCTTTATATAGAGTATCGAGGTGGCGGACCACTTTGTCTATATCTTTTTCTTCTGCGTTTGCAAGGAAATCATTGTCTAGACCAACCCGCTCTAATAATTGATCTAGTGACAACTTTATAATTTCTTGGGTGCTTAGTTTGTTTCTGGCTTTGATAAAAAGTCTAAGAAATACAGCTAGTTTCTTTTGAGTGGACATTTTACAGTAGTCTTATGTTATTTATAGTGATAAATTTTATATATTTGT
>Ga0206131_10000127_pt1 | contig 102102 bp, 98 predicted proteins | sample Helgoland_Spring_FD_148636 | JGI IMG/M metagenome (GOLD analysis project Ga0206131, IMG submission 148636) | Pelagic subsurface seawater microbial communities from Kabeltonne, Helgoland, North Sea - Helgoland_Spring_Bloom_20160517_1 | ecosystem: Environmental > Aquatic > Marine > Epipelagic ... | reverse complement strand
TTAAATTTTTTTTTTTAAATTTTTTATTTTTTTTTTTTTTTTTTTTTTTTATTTTTTTTTTTTTTTTTTTTTTTTACCTCCTAAATTAAAAAAATCTGGATTAACAGATATTGTTTTTGTTGACATAATTAATATTTTAAAAGAAAATACAATTAATTTTTAAACGTTTATAATAATTTAAATTGATATAAAAATAACATTTTATTTAATTAAATTATATAAAATTATGACCGATAATTTAAAAGATTTATCAAATGGTGAATATGATGAAGAATATTATGAAGAATATGATAAAGAATACCAAAAGATTTCTTGGAAAATAATTGAGACATATTTTAAAAATAAATATTTAACAAGATTGGTAAGGCACCAGATTGAATCATACAATTATTTTATTGAACATCAAATACAAGAAACAATAAATATGTTTAATCCGGTACATATTGTATCGGAAAATGATAAAATTGAACACGGACAATATTCGATAGAAATATTAATAACTTTTGATAACTTACAAATTTTTCGCCCCCAAATACACGAAAACAATGGGGCAACTAAAATTATGTACCCACACGAGGCGCGATTGCGAAATTTTACATATTCATCACAATTAACATTGGATATTAATATTAAAATTAAAAAATTTAATGGTAAAAATCTTAAAGAGATTGAAACCGTTTTTAAAAAGTATCCAGGAATTCATATTGGTAAATTACCAATTATGTTAAAATCAAATATTTGCGTTTTAAAACAATTCTCTTATATTGATGCAAATATAACTAAAGAATGTAAACACGATCCTGGTGGTTATTTTATTATTAGTGGATCTGAAAAAACTATTTTAGCTCAAGAAAGAGCTGCTGAAAATAATATAATGTGTTTCAATATTAAAAAAAATAATAATAAATGGTCTTGGTTAGCAGAAATTAAATCAGTACCGTTAAATAAATGTATTTCACCAAAACAAATAAGTATAACCATCGCAACAAAAAACAATAGTTACGGACACACAATAGATATTAATATTCCCAGGATAAAACAACCAATTCCGATATTCATTCTATTTCGTGCATTGGGAATAATTTCTGATAAAAAAATTGTTGATTATATATTATTAAATATTGAAGAAAAATATCAGTCAAAATTAATTTTTGGATTAAAGGCATCTATTATTAAAGCAAATGCATATATTACACAAGAATCGGCCTTTAATTATATTATGAGTTATGTTATGTACACACCTATTAAAATGACAAAAGAAGAAGGTATAATTAAAAAAAGTGAATTTACACAAAATGTATTAAATAATGATTTATTCCCACATTGCACTACAAAAACACAAAAAATTTATTTTCTGGGTTATATGATTAATCAGTTATTGCTTACCAGTTATGGATGGAGAAAAACCGATGATAGAGATTCCTATAAAAACAAACGCATTGATTTGGCTGGACCACTCATTAATAATTTATTCAGAAATTATTTCAATAAACTAGTAAAAGATATGCAAAAGCAAATTGTAAGAGAAATTAACAATGGATCTTGGAAATCAACAAATAACATAAAAAATATTATCAATGATACGAATATTTATAAAATTGTAAAATCAACAACAATTGAAAATGGTATAAAAAGAGCGTTGGCAACTGGAGATTTTGGTTTAAAAAATACAAATTCATCAAAGGTTGGGGTTGCACAAGTCCTAAATAGGTTAACGTACGTTTCTAGTTTAAGTCATTTGCGCCGTATTAATACACCAATTGATAAAAGTGGAAAATTAATTCCTCCAAGAAAATTACATAATACACAATGGGGCTTTATTTGTCCAGCCGAATCTCCAGAAGGCCAAAGCGTTGGCGTAGTTAAAAATATTAGTTATTTGGCACACATTACAATAAATACATCGGATACACCATTATTTAATTTAATTTCTCCCGAAATCATACCAATTGAAGAAGATAAACAGGGAGAGTATTGGGATAAAGTTAAAGTTTTCTTAAATGGGTGTTGGTTGGGTGTAAGCGATAAACCATACGAATTTTATAAAAAAATGAAAGAATACAAATATAAGGGTATTATTAACATTTATACAGGAATTATATTTAATATTCAAACAAAAGAAATTTTCATTTGCAACGACGCTGGTCGATTAACGCGTCCTGTATTAAAAGTAAAAAATAATAAATTATTATTAAATAAAAAGTATTCAGAATATATTTTTAGCGATGAATGTCAGTGGGAAGAGTTCTTTATAAATCATAATTTTGATGAATCCATAATTGAATATATAGATGCCGATGAACAAAATAATTCTTTAATAGCAATGAAACCACGTGAGTTAAAAAAATTTCAAAAAAATAATATTTATTACAATTATACACATTGTGAAATACACCCAAGTACAATTTTTGGAATTTTAGCAAATTGTATTCCTTTTCCTGAACATAACCAATCACCTAGAAATACATATCAATGTGCTATGGGTAAACAAGCTATGGGAACATATACAACCAATTTCAGAGATAGAATGGATAAAACGGCGTATGTTCAAACATATACAATGCGACCATTAGTTGATACAAGATTAATGAATATTATTAATTTAAATAAAATTCCAAGCGGTAATATGGTAATTGTTGCTATTATGACATATTCTGGATATAATCAGGAAGATTCTATTATTTTCAACGAAGGTTCTGTTAAAAGAGGTATGTTTTCTGCAACAGTTTATCATACAGAAAAGGATGAAGATAAAAATATTCACGGTGATGAAGAAATTAGATGTAAAGCAGATAAAACGAAAACAAAGGGGATTAAATTTGGAAATTATGATAAATTGAATGAGTTTGGTATTATTCCAGAAAATATGAAAATAGAAAATAGAGATGTTATTATTGGTAAAGTTGTTCCCATAAAAGAAAATAGAAACGATCATACAAAAACAATAAAATATAAAGATTATAGTAAAATTTTTAGAACAAACGAAGATTGTTTTGTTGATAAAAATTATATTAATAGAAATGGAGATGGTTATGCTTTTGCAAAAATTCGCACGAGGGCATATAGAATACCAGATATAGGTGATAAATTTAGTTCAAGACACGGGCAAAAAGGTACAATTGGTATTATTTTACCGGAAGAAGATATGCCGACGACTAGTTCAGGTATTAGACCGGATATTATTATTAATCCTCACGCTATCCCAAGTCGTATGACAATTGCACAACTTAAAGAAACAATTTTGGGTAAAGTTTTATTAGAATTGGGATTATTTGGCGATGGAACTAGTTTTGGCGAATACCCAATTAAAGACATTTGTAAAAATCTACAAATGATAAATTATGAAAAACACGGAAATGAAATTTTATACAACGGTATGACAGGCGAACAATTAGAAACAGATGTATTTATTGGACCAGTGTTTTATCAAAGATTGAAACATATGGTAGCAGATAAAGCTCATAGTAGAAATATTGGACCAATGGTCGTATTAACAAGACAACCCGCCGAGGGTAGAGCTAGAGACGGTGGTTTAAGATTTGGAGAAATGGAAAGAGATTGTATGTTGGCGCACGGTACAGCCAATTTCATTCACGACAGAACTTATAAATGTAGCGATAAATATCACATACATATTTGTAATAAATGTGGGTTACCCGCCATTTATAATAAGGGTAAAAGTATATATCTATGCAAACATTGCGATAATTATACCGATTTTAGCAGAGTAAATATACCATATGCTTTTAAATTATTAATGCAAGAATTAATTACAATGAATATTTCACCAAGACTTATTACATAAATTCGTTAAAATAATATATTTCACTTAATATATTATTTTATAATGGAATCTTATTATGAATTATTGGGTGCAAATTCATCTATGTCTATTAAAGACATTAAGAAAGAATATATTAAACTAATGAAAAAAAATCATCCAGATAGATCAGGACAAGATGATCAATGTAAAAAAATAACTGAAGCTTATCAAAAAATAGCACAATATAAATTAAATATTAATAATGATGAAAAAATGTTATTGTCTCTTGGTTTTGAAAAAATGCCTATGGAGTATATAAGGCGTAAAATATCTAATAAAGAATTTAAACAAGATGACATTTTAAAGTTAAAAGACGGTGAAAGAGAAAAAAAATCTGTTTTTGAGAAAATGTTTGACTTTTTTTTTGATTTAGACAGTGATAGCAGCGATGATGATTAAAATTTTGAAAGAAAGAGAAATTCATTAGAAAGTTCTTCGGGTATCTCTTTAAAGTCAATCAATTTTTTGTTTCTATTAAATTTCTCTTCAGCATTTTCTTTTTCTAATTTGTCTTTGAGAGAATTTTTATCATTCCACAATTTCAAAGCGTTCTTTTTACCACATCTATTGAAAACTCTTGGAATATTATCACTTTTATCACCAAGTATAATTTTGCAAAATAAGTCGCATTCTGCATCACCTGATGAATTTTTTTCTGTTCTAAGCGGTTTTAATTTTAATGTAAATATATCCGTTTGGTCATTAATCAGTTGTAAATAGTCGTGATCTGCTGTTATTATTGTTACTTTTACATCAGGGACAGTATTTATTAAATGTTTTGTGGCAATGGCAATGCAATCATCTGCTTCTAGTTTTGGATGGTATAAAACGTGTTGAATTCCCGCATCTGCGAATAATTCATCATACGCCATTTTAAAGAATGGCTGACCGTAAAAATTTGAATAATCGCGATTACCTTTATAATCATCAATAAATTCATTACGCCAAATATCGCTGCGATGACAATCTTTTGCGACAAATATTTCTGCATTTTGTATTTTTAATTTTTTTGGAATCTCTTTTATTTTGTTTATAAATGTCCGTTTAAAACTTGACACAAATTCTTTATTTTCAATGGGCTTTTCGCATAATGGTGTATCTTTTGCAATTTTCCACCAAGCCTTAATAGCGTAATATCTTTGAAACACAAAATAACTACCATCAATTAAAATATGATTTTTTGTCATTTTTTTTAACTATATTTTTTAACTTTATATTGTTAAGTATATTTTTTAAGTTAAACATAGTTAAAAATATAGTATCAATTTAAATAAGAATGAGTAAAGGTTGTAAATATAAAAAAGCAAAAGCTATGATGCGTTGGAAATGGAAAAAGAAACGCATTCGGAGATTACAAAGAAAAAGAAGAAAAATGAGGGCAAGAGCAAAATAAATTTTATAGAATTATTTATATGAATATTGCACACCAAATCAAACAAATAATTAATAATAAAGTTGATGATTATGTTGATTATTTAGGATATAGTCATTTTAAAAAACAAATAACTTTAGAAAAAAGAAAGGAAAAGTCCAAGCTAATTATGGAAAAATATCCAAATAGAATCCCAGTCATTTGCGATGTTTCTAAAAAATTACCCGAATTAGATAAACATAAATATTTATTGCCCGATGATTTAAAATCAGAATGTTTTATGCAAATAATAAGAAAGCGTATAAAATTAAACTCCTCTCAAGCGATGTATTTTTTTGTTGATGATAAACTATTACAAACAAATAATTATATGTCAGAAATTTACAATAAAAATAAGGATGAAGATGGGTTTTTATACATTTACGTTTGTGCAGAATCAACGTTTGGATAATTTATTATTATAAAAAAAAAATATGTACAATACTTATATATGTCAAATACAAATATTAAGAATCTTTTAGTGACTGTGCGCAATACTTATGACCAATCTGGCGATTCAAAAAATGTAGGTCCAACAGCAGATAATAGTAGTAGAATTGCATTATTGAAAAAGATTCAAGTTAAAACAAATTATTGGGATAAGACAGCACCTCTTGGTAGTAAAACAAAATACGCACAACTGTGGGGATTAAATAATTTAAGTGCAAAGGGGAATAAAACAGGGTCCGGTGGTGATTCCGGGATTAGAACTAAATTTGTCGGCATTTTCCCAAGAATGAATTTTTAAAACATTTTAATATCTAATATAATATTATAATGTTTCAAAAATTATTAGTTGAATTTTTAGGAACTGCATTTTTTCTTTATGTTATAATAGCCGTTGGGCATCCTTTGGCGATAGGTTTGGCGTTGGCAATTGCCATTATGGTAGGTGGGAAAATATCGGGAGGACACTTTAACCCAGCTGTTAGTATTATGATGGTTGCTGCAAAGAAAATAAGTATGAATGATGCTGCTCCATATATTTTAGCACAAATCGCCGGAGGTTTGGTTGCTTTGGAATTATTTAAAAGAGTTTAATTATATATATTTTTTAATATAAAATATATATATATATGACGAAATCAAATAAAAAAAAAAGGAAATCAAAAAGTATGGGAAGATTAAGACGAAATCGTAAAAGAAGTATTAAATTAAACAGGAAATTTAATAAAAAAAAAACCCGTAGACGCCGTAGAAGAAGAAGACAATCTGGTGGAGCTTGGAAAGATTGGGTTCCAAATTTTTTTGTAGAAGAATCAGCTACAGAAAATGCAAATATTCTCCCAAAAAATCCTGCAGCAAAACAAACACAGACCTTTTTAAATCAAATGGGAGAAAAATTAGACAATGTTAATGAACGTATTGCGGACGTTAAAGAAAGGGTATCCACTGCCGCCACTGCCGCCACAAATATGATGAAAAAACCAGAATTAAAAGGTGATGATTTATCACGTATTGCTATGAGTGATTTTAAAAAATTAGAGGTTGATTTTAAAAAATTAAAAGATCAGTTCGGTGTTATTGGCGAATGGATCAATAAACGTACAAAAGATCCAGCAAAATGCCCCTGTTGCAAACAAGCCATTCAAGATAATGTCCTGGGTAAAGGGGCTCCAATGGTACAACAACCGCCCGGCACCCTGACACCGCCACCCGCACCAACAGCTAGACCCCCACAAGTACTAGGGATGGGACCAGAGCCGGAACCCACCAGATATTCTCAAAGATAAAAATGGATTTAGGAAGCTAAATTAATCAAGTTTAATTATAATAAATATAATAATAATAATAATTATTATGTTTAAATTTGTGGTAATTGCAATATTATTAATCAATTCCATTTTTTGGGGTGTATCACCAGTTAATGATTTTTCACCACACCAAAGAATTTTAAATAAATTAAATATTAAATTTAAAATAACTTCTTTATTTCATATTTTATTGGGTACAATATTCTATTTATTAGCATTATTCATATCACATTCATATATATCATAAAAAAAATCATTCAAATGAAATATTCTTAATATCCCCAGTTCTGTTTTTCATATATTCAAAGAATTTCCAAAATTCAATATGTATACCATCACAACTAACAACTTTTAAAAATGTTAAACATTTTTGTTCTTTCGTGAGATTATTTAAATTATTAATTTTAGCAACAATTCCGTCATCGTTGATTTTATGCGAATTAGTAATTTTTTCAATAGTTTCTTCGTGTAATAATTTCAAATCCGCTTTATTTTTTTCATATTTTAATTTAGCTTTTTCCAATTTATATTTATAATCATCGTTTTCCTTTATTTTTAAATTTGATATTTCGGTAATATTATTATTAATATGAAGATTAGCAATATCTTTTAATTCCATAGTTTCAATTACTTGATCACCATTGCTATCCAAATGATCATATAATTTTAAAATCATTGCAAAATTGTCTTTATCGTAGTCTTTTGGACATTTTAATTTTATTGATGCTGAAGATCCCATTTAAATAATAATAAATAATAATTATTTAAATACTTTTAACAATTAGATTCTACTTTCTTTTTGTAAAACTTTCCATAATAAATAAGCCATTAATAACCCGAAACTCATATTAAATAGTTTTGCAATTGGTTTGTCTTTTAATTTCAATATTGTATTATCATCTTTTTCCCCATTAAATAAATTTGTAAAAGTTTCCGACGCGTGTTTTGGACAGTCGCTACTTTCCCTATCTGAAATAGGATTTTTCCCAACTGTTCCACTCACCACAAAACTACACGGATTTAAATCATAGATGTCAGAAAGAGCAACGTGATGTGCGTCGGTTCCATATTTGTGATGCCAATCAGATGAGTTAGCGCCATCATCCATAAATTCTATAGTTTCCATATTTAATTTCACACACGGTGGGACACTCGGCGCCGTTATTGAATTTAACAATCCCATAGGGTTAAATGCTCCCAAATTTTCTATCATACCGGGTATTAAACCCCGCATACCCTTTAAAGTACCTAGTCCCGGTATTTTACCGGTTGGTAAATTATCTATATATATATATCTATTTTCTGTTTCTCGGGCGCCTTTCCCGTTCCACTTCTCATCAGCAGTGTCGCCATCTTTTTTCTTCTTATAATAAATAAAATCACATTTTTCAGTTCCAGGTGTACAAGATTTTATCGTGGGACCATTATCGTCATATAATACACTTATTGGCTTTTTATCCTCGCCAACTTTAATTGGATAACAAGTACCCATTGTTTTCATAAAAAATTTATCTCCCAGAACTTCGTCGCGTTCTTCGCGATTAACTTTTGCATTAGCATGTCCATCGCCAGTTATGAGTACTTGCCCATAACTTACCAATCCAGCGACATTTTTAACCAATGCATCCAACGAACCTTCAGGTGTCATACCAATTTCATCAGGAGCCATAATATTTTTATGATAAAGATATGTTTGTCCTAAATATTCGTGTTTGGCGTGATCTGGATCGTCCTTCGCATCTTTGTTTTTTAATCCTTCCCTCATTGTAATATAATTTAATAAAATATAATAAAATAATATTTCAATAATTATTAAATGAATAGAATTATAAAACTTAATAATTATGTAAATGATATTTCAATTAAAGAATTTAAAATAAATGAATTTAAAATAAATGAATTCAAAATAAATGAAATATATAATTCCGAGTATCAAAATATTCCTATAAATTCTAAAACCTGCAGATATTGTTTAGAAAAAGATGATAAAGAATATATATCGCCCTGTTTATGTAAAGGTGGTTTAAAATATATCCATACTGATTGTTTAAATCAATGGAGAGAAGTAAACCTTTTTAATCCAGAAAAAAGAAATTCTTGTGAAATCTGCAAATATAGTTATAAATTTAAAAGAGGTGATGTGGAATATTTTAATAAATTTTTAATAGATATTAATGGTTTTTATATTCTTTACGTGATAATAATTTGGATTACTACATTGATTGTTGGTTGTATAGAAATAGCTACTAACTTTTTTATAATTCGCACATTGAATTTTTATAATAATTCAAGTTTATTAATTTTATTTGAAAATCAAAGAAAAAATGAAGATATATTTTATATAACATATACTTTATTTTATTTTTCATTATCATCTTTCTTTTTTGAGATGTATTATGCTATGAAATTTTATTTTAAATGCAATATATTATTTCCAAACGAACATTATAAATCAATGAGATGTTATATGTATAGATATAATATTCAGAGTTTTTTATTTTTATATTATTATTATTTTTGTCTCATTTTAAACCTTTCGTCATTTTATATATATTCTTCTATATTAATAACGGTAATAAATAATATATATAGATTACACTTTTATACTAAACATAATAATAAATTAAAAACAGTCATTCTTAATATTGGAAGCACTGAAGAAATATTATCATTTGAAGAAAATCCTTTATTGGGTATTTTGTGTGGAGAAAAAGATCAAATTGATGAAACTGCCGAATTTGATGAATCTTCATCAGATAGATCAAATGAAAACGAACAAAAAAGAATTGATATAATTAATTAAATACATATATGATAATAAAAAATTTAGTAAATATTAATATATTGATAATAATATATATGACTTGTTTTTGGGACGGGATAATAAAATCGCTAAAAAAAGAGGATTTTGACTATGTTAAGTTTGATAAATCTAAAAGTCCTGTAAATTTAATAAATTTTTTAAAAAAAAATAATAAAAAAATGATCAATGTGTTATGGCAAAATAACATATTGAGAGAACAGGAAATGGAAGAACATTTAAGCTGGATAAATGAATATAATATAAATGATATATCAAATGGCCATTTAACATCCATTTGTGATCCATTTTTATTATTAATTTGTGAATTATTTTGTGTAAATATTAAACATCAATATAATAAATATTGTATTATGTATGTAAATAAAAATAAAGCAAGAAAAACATTGATTTTTTCATCAAATAATGGTCATTTTGTTTGTTCCAGATAGATTAACAGACGGGACAAACATTTTTTCCGCTTTTAGCATCTTCGGCTTGTTTTTCTGCAGCTTTTAAATTCTTTTGGATCTCATCGCTTTTATCGCTCAGTTTTTTTTTCATTCTATTTGTATTGGTTTTTACACTATTTATATTCTTTATTATATTTGATTGGGCAAGCTTCATTCTTTGTAGTTCACTTGATACATTACTCATTTTTTTTATCTCTGCATCTGATACTTCAACTCCTTCAATTATTTTAGATTTATATATATAATTATTTTTAATAATTTCATACAAAAATAAACTTAATATAAATAAACCTAAAATTACACAAAGTGTTTTATAACATATTTCTATCATATTATAAATATTAAATATATTTTAATAAAAATATTTTAATAAAAATACATTTAACTACAACTAGCACCCTTTGAATCTATAGGTTTTCCAATATCTTCGTGTGGCGCCGCACCCAAAGGATCACCAATTTCACCACACTCGGTTTTTTCTTCTTCTGGTTTTTTATCATTTCCGGCGTCATCTTTAACAATTTCATCTAACGCTGATAGTGATTTTAAAAATTTTTTCTGTGTATCTTTAAATGATTTAGATGTTGGTACTATATTTTTTTTATAACTGGAATCAAACGGAATTAGTTGATCGTCATTATATGATTTTACTAAAGCAATATTTTCATTATTTAATTCGCGGATACAAGATTCAGTTTTTAAATTTTCTTGACGTTTCGCTTTATTTTCATTATATGTTTGTTGTTCTTCATCGCCCAACTCACCGACTTCACCATCTTTATCGTAAACAAAGCCACCAGTACAATCCAATCCTTCTAATATTGGTAACATATTATTTATAAACAGTCCTAAAAAGAAAAAAATTATAATTATACAAATTATTTCCATTATATATAATAGTTATTTTTTTCAATAATATATTATCTATTTATTATATAAAATGTATTGGTCGCGAAAATTTAAAATATCTGGTTGTAAAACAACTAAACCTTGTAATTATATAGGAATACCGAAAAATAATCCAAGATTCGCCATTAAATACGATTTATCAAGTTGCAGTGATGGTTGTGGTAATATTAGAAATAATCGGAGAGTAAGAAACAATAAAGAAGAAATGGAAGCATTGAGACAACGTGGTAATTTTAATGATACATATAAAAATAGATTTTCGGTGGATAACGCAGCAGGAATTGAGTGTGGTCGCAGTAGATTACACACATATAGGAGAAACCAACCAACAACAAGTGCAGAACTTGGTCAATCAAATAAATATAATTATTCCTATAATGATTATTTAAAAATAAAGAAAATGACTTATAAATATAGATTGCCAACAAATAGACCAGTAGATGATACTTATGAAGTTGGTGGATACGGTGGGAAAAAATGTGAAATAAATGATTGTACTGCCAAAGATCATAAAGTTATTTGGAAACCAAATAACAAAAAATACAATGTTCAAGGTGCTGTTTCTAGTAGCTCTAGACTTGATAGACTTAAATTAGATACAATTAGGGGTTCTAAAAGATGTGATGCGACTAGTAATTCAAAATGCAATGGTGAATATTTTGCCGGAAAACCAAGATATTATGGCGTTGGAAAAAGCTTTATATTTAATTCAACAAATAAAGAACGATGTGATATCCAAGATAAAGCAAGGGGTCGTGCGCGAGGTTCAACAAATCAAATGTCTGTAGATAATTGTTATTAGATTTAAAATATTTATTATATTTATAAATGAGTCGCGGATATAACCATATTATGAATAATGAATTTTATACTGAGTATGTTAATAGTAGAGCTGTACAACAACGTACAAATTCAAATATTCATAGCAATAATGAGTGTAATAAAGGCACATTTAAGCAAAAAAACAGAATGCCTTATAATCATTGGAGAAAACAAAGGATATGTGGAAATAGATGTCTTGATATATTTGGTAATCCCATTACGAATCAAGTTATTTTTAAAGATCCTTTAGCTTTAAGTGTTAATAAGTCAAACATTTGCAATATACGCGATAATAAATGGAGGATAAGGTATACTGAAAGTCAACGAATACAAAGAGAAAAAAATAGGAAAAATTTTATGTCATCGTCCACTCTCCTTGAAAAAAGAAACAGAAATTATAGAATTGTAACAAAAACTTATGAAGAAATTAAAAATAGAAGTGATTATATTGAAACGAAAACAGTTATAAAACACAACAATCCTAAATTTCTCCAAACTGGAGCAGTCTCAAGTAGAAATAGAATAGCAGCATTAAAAAATGGTAATAAACACAATAATATATACAACAAACGTTGCGATACAATAAAAGCTTGGAATAAAACAAACGTGGTTGTAAAGAAACAATGCAAACCATATCATTATGGTGGACAAATGGGTACGTCGTTGTTGCGTTGCCCACCTAAAAATTAATGACGATCTTTATAAATTTTTGGAATATATTTTTTCAATAATTTATCTATTTTTATTCTATTTTTCTTATTATTATTTTTTACCCAACGTCTAGTATTTATTTTACGATCATTTTTCCAATTAATTTTATTGTCTTTATCTCGCCAGTTAAACGTGTTTTTTAAAAACTTTTTACAAAATTCATTACCATATTCCAAGCAACCACTTATTACAACATCCAGGTAATTTTGCGATATGGGACAGTCTTTATTTGGCATATTATTTAATTCTTTTTTTACCGTATAAATATAAATATTACAAGGATAATTTGGCATTTTTTGCCAAGATAAAGCTTTTATAACATTTTGTCTTTTCGGGTCATATTTTATTTTTATTCTTTTATAACCTTTTTCCCTTTTATCAAAATTACGAATACATTTATAAATAGGTGTTAATATACCATTTATATTATGTGGGTTTTTATCTTTTGTTAATCCGAGAAAACTGTAATTGCCATACTTACTTTTTTTACAGGTCCAGATGCGTTTATAACCTGCTTTTTTTGATAATTCAACCGGTATTGCACTTCCTATAAACCCTTTCCCTGTGTGTTTTCTAGAATAAGAATTAATCAAACTACCGTAACCAAATATAAAATTGACAGGTTTAATATAATCATCGCATTGTTTATTTTTTGTTTTCTTTTTCGTTTTCTTTTTCGTTTTCTTTTTCGTTTTTTTATAATTTAATTTTATAACTTTTATAGTTTTCATATTATACTATAGTTATAAAATTAATAATTCAAAAATATGTTTCTAGTATTAACAATATCTTTAATTCTGTTAATCTCAACACCATTGTCCTCGCACCATTTTATAGATCTTTGAATATTTGTATTTTTCATTTTTTCAATTTTTTCCTTATATTTATCTTTATTCCCAATTAATTTAATTGTGTATAAAATATTTTCCATTTGTCTTTGACCCAAAATATGATTAATTTCTTGTATAATATTTAAAAAGTATAAATTTTGATCAAGATTGAGAATTGACGTAATATTGTAATTTTCAAATTTTATATTATTTAAAAGTTTTAAAATTCCAAAAAATTTCATTTTAATATTAATATTCAAAGTATTCTTAAAATATCTACATACAATATATTTTTCAGAATTAGCATAACGACTTGAATTTGGTTTTACAATATAAACAGTTTTATAATAATAGGATAATAGATAAACAATATCAACTGAGGTTTTATTGAATATATCAAAAATCTTTAAAATAAAAGTTCCATTTTTTTTTTGCATTGATAGCGCGTAAAATACTTGAGTTAATATTAAACGACTTGCCAATAATTCTTGATTATTAAAATCTTGTGAAAAATCAATACCACCATCGCCTGTTATAATTTCAAAAGAATCTTTATATGTTTTACAACAATGTTTATAATTTTCTTCATTATACAGATTACCAGTGTTATCAACACCTCTTTCAATATTTATATTTGGATATTTTTCTAAAAAATCTATACTTTTCTTCCAACCTGGTGTATTTTTATCATCCTCCAATAACGTCATTCCATAATAAGCATCCTTTGTATTTTTTCGTAAATACATTGTTGCTTCTATAAATCCACCGGGACCTTCAGCTAAATGAAAGGTCTTGATTGGTTGTGCGTAATCTAATAAATTAAACATATTGTAAATTTCCAATAATTTATAAAACGCTCTTGATATTGGTTTATATTTGCTTATTGATATATTATTATTTGGAATGTTGGTGTGTATAAATTCAAAAGGATTTGTGTAAATTTTAACTTGATCCCAATAATTATATACAGTATCAATTTTTTCTTTTGATGATTTTAAATAATTTGATAAATTAAAACTACAAATTTGATTTATATCTTCATTAATTGGTTTTAATATTAATTTATATGTATTTTCATCAATATTTATATTTAGATTTGAAGGTATTTTATAATATGACATTAAACTAAATATAATAAATGATAAATTTTTAAACTATTTTAAATGGTTATTTAATTTGAAAATGAAAAAATATTTTTAAAAAATCCCCGGTTACTTTCTTTATTGGATTTATTATCTACTGTTGAATTAGATAACACTTTATTATTTAGTGCTTTGTTATCTACCTCTTTATTTTTTAAAATAATTGGTTGAGTATTATTATCAAAATAATTTAAATTTTGCGGATAAAATTCGCTAATAAATTCTCTCATATGCATTTTGCCCATACTTTTATTACAAGAAGAACAAATGGGTCTTAAATTAACTACGGATATATCATCCTCTTTATTTTGTTCTAATAATGATGCTGTTGAAATAACGTGCCCCGCCTCAAATTCAGATTGATGGACAATATTTTTTCTACAACTATAACAATTGGCTTCACCATATTGTTTACCGACATATTTATCCCAAACGTCTCGTTTGGTTCTTATCCCGATTCGTTTTTTCAATGATTTCTTTCTTTCTTTTTTTATTTCAACACCTGTTTTATTTGTAATAATATTTTTTATCCATTCATACCCATATCTATCTGTAACGTGCGGTACCATTCCTAACCAACAGTCGCCATTTTTTATGCATTTTTCTCTCATAGCTTCAGGTTTATTTATTTTTCTATATGATGTAAATTTATCCATTGCCCAATTTTTCATAGAATTATTGAAACTGTCTATACATTCAATAATATCTTCGGAATTTGCATCACAATTTAAATAATTATTTAAACTTTCAACCAAAAACCCAACGGCTTCTTGGAAATGATTTTTATTCATAAATGGTCGTGAAGGTCTGTTGCTTGGTTTCCAAATATTTGGGAATTTTTTTTCAAAATATAAAAACACACTTTCTGGTATATTTTTATCTATTGTATCGGAAAATTCCGGCAAAGGTGTATTCTTATTAATTATTTTATAATTTGCTTCATATTCTTTTTTTGTTTCAACCGATACAATTTCTAAAATAATTTCATTTTCACCACGATATCCTTTATTTAATAATTCTTTTATTGATTCATAACGATGTTGACCGTCTGTTAAATAATTTTTATTATCTTCTTTGCAGCAGTGGATATTTATGATGCCTAAAAAATTAAATTTGGTTGTTTTTTTAAAGACATCTTCCTGGTATTTAACAATTTCATTAATTTTGTCCGTATCCTTTAAACGTTGAATAATTGGCAATTGGAGTGACAAACCCATTAATGTTGTAAATTTAATTGAACCATATATTTTATTATGTATTTTAAAATGATTTGAAAAAATAGTTAGATCATTTATAATCATTATTAAATAAAACTTGTGAAAATATTTTTAAATAACTTTGAAAATATTTTTAAATAACTTTGAAAATATTTTTAAATAACTTTAAAAATGATTGTTAAACGTTTTTATTCTTTTGATTCTTCTCCCATATTTGGAAGTTTAATTTTTTTATTAAATTTCTTATTAACTTTCTTAGAAATTCTTTCAGCCATTATTTTTTTTATTGTTTCGCGACTTTTTTTCATTTCGTCTAATTGACCAGTATCCGTTTTTGCAATTTCAATATTATATACATTTTTCGTATTTACATTCCTTATTTTTTTAAATACAAAGTAATTATTATAGAAACTAATTTCCTTTTCATTCTGACTCATACTTAGAGACTCACCTATTTGTTTTTTATCCAATCTTTTTGATTTATATTCTTCACTCATATTTATAAATAAATCTTCAAAACTTCCCAATGAATTAGGCAATCCTAATTCATTTGCCTCTTCAACTGTTAACACAGCAAACCCATAATTTTCCATAATCATTTTAAAATAATCAAAATTAACAAGATATTCTTTAAAACTTTTATTAATTGATTCTTGATAAACATCAATTGTATAACCCAAACAATCAGTTGTATCAGGCATTTCTTCATTTTTATATAATTTTGTAATAGACCATATTTTTTTTTCTTGTTCCATAAGAAATATATTTTCGTTTATTGCTTTATCTTTTAAACTATTAAATATTTTTTTTCCATTATAACAAGTTCCAATCATATAACCTCCAACTGCGCAATATTCTGAACAATTTCTAATAAAACCATTTAATGTCTTATTGTCTTTAAAGAAATAATGAATTGAAAATTGGTTTGAAATAATATTAAATCCATTTTTCGCAATTCCCCATTTTTTATATACACCTTCGCCTAACATTTTTTTATCTTTTGAACCAACTCCAGATAACGCATTTATTACCATTTTTCCTTTATCACTTTTAGCTGCATCTGTGCGTTTAATATTTTCAGAACTATCACCGTGTATAAATAAAGCATCAAACATATTTCTTCTTTTTCTTTTGGTTTTAATATATCTTGCACAAGCACCATCCATTTTATTTTCAATATTATCCTTTGAATAGTCAATCCCAAATACAAATGATAAATTAGCATTCAACCATTTTTGAATGTCACCAGCCTTACCTACTGACATATCCATTAATGTATTACCTCTATTTGCAACAGAGGTTATTAATTTACTCTTAACATAACGATTGTGAAAATCACGCAATGATTTTGTAAATGTTTCTTTTGATTTTCTATTATAATAAACATCGTCGTCTAAATTATTTTCAATAATACCAATACCGGTTGTTATAATTTCATCGGTAATGGGTAAATTTATAGATCGCCAGACACTTTGTGCAACGTGATACGCATTGCCATAATTTCTACCACCCTTTTTATAATCACTCGTTTTATCATACCTTACACGAATGGGGACCCATTGCCAATATTCTTTTGCATCTTTTTTAAAACGAAATTCCACTATCGTATTATCTGTAATTTCTTCTTCACCATTTTCGGTCAACATTTGTTGTCTCCCGTCCTTATTTTTTAATAATAAATTACAAATATGGATTGGAAAATTTGGCGTTGGATTTGTTGGATAAAATGGTACCGGTTTATAATTATTTTTATCTTCTCTGTTTCTGTATATGTTGTTTTCCATCACATCTTCGCAGGGATTTAAAAATCCGTGTTTATTTTCATCAAATCCAACCCTTAATTGTAATGTTTTATAATATTGTATTTGTTCATTTTGTAACATATCTTTCCCTTCATTGTAAATATTATGAATAACATCGGTCTCATTATTTTTTTTTGTTGAAACTAGGAAATCAATAGTATTATATTTTGGTGGTTTCCATTTAAAACTCAACGGCCAAGTTTTATTTTTTTCAAGTATTCCTAATTTTGTTGAACCAACGGATTTATTAATTGGTGTAAAAATTAAACCGTCGGTTTCATATACAAATTCTCCCATTTTTTCAGCATCTAATATTTTTTTACATTGATCAAATATGGATATATCATCATTTGAATAAAATGTTTTTATTTGAATATTCATTATAATATCATTTTTACTAATAGAAGTTAAATTAGCATTTTGTATAACCCTATTTAGCTCAATAAATCTAAATTTTGGTTCATCTATTTTCTTATCATATTTCATACCTTCGATATTTGAAAATGCATAGATGCGACAATCCTCACCGTTTAACCAATAAATATCAAAACACATATAATAATTAATATATTTACCGTGTTTATCATATAACACGTGTTCGCCATCAATAATTGTATTTTCATAATCACTATTTTTACAAATCAATCCTGTGAATTCAAAATTTAAATTTATATCTATCAAATATACTTTTTTATTAGAAGCAATAAATAATAGCTTTCTGGTACCATCTGCCTTTTCAGTAACAGTATACGGGTGATTTACATTTTCCATTGAAACATATTCACTGTTTAAAGGTACAATGTTATTCATTTCCAAACTAATAGTTGAAGGTCCTATAAAATTCCATCTTTTTTTTCTATTTTTTATATTATAACCATTATCTTCTGCTAACTGTTTAAATTCTTCAGGGGTTTTTGTCATTTGTAAATATTCTTTTAAAACATTATTTAACTCTGTGTATGATACTGGATAATTTGTATTTTGTAACCCACCCAATAAATGCTGAATTCCTCTTTTTACTTTCATTATAATTTCATCTTCTTGTAAAGAATAGCATTTTTTATTTAATAGTTCCAACTCTATTTCATAATGTTCCGAATTTTCAAAAACATTTGATTCTTGGATGGAATGTGTTGGTTTTAACCAAGATTTACCTTTTACATTGCTTGATGTTTTTATAATACTAAAATCAAATTTATATGGAGATTCAGGATGAACTAATGTTACTCTTTTAATTAAACGAAACGTTTTTCTTGAATCTATCCAACTATTTAATATGTTATCCAATAAACGATTTGATTTATCTAATACCTTTTCTTCTTTATAATTTACACGGAACTCGTGATCGTGATAATCAATCCATTCTAACCTACTTTCTTGACCACGTATTGATTTGCGGAATTTCTGCATAAAACTAATATAATCGGGAATATTGTTGGTATCGAATATATTTGTTTTACAATATTTTTGTATATTATATAACCCTTTTATTGTTGTCCTTATATTAGATAATTTTTGTTTTCCTGTATTTGGGTCAATATATTCATTTTGAATATTCAAATGGTAACTTTCTGATTCATTTTGAATAAATCCTATTGATCTCATTTTTTTTAATGTGTTATTAAATTTTATTTTAGTTATTGGATTATAATATTTAGTACCAAACCTTACCTCCAATTCATCTCTTTTATTTTTTGTTTTACGAAATAAACCAATATACTCTTCTAATTTTGGTCTTTCTACTTTGTTAGACATTTATATATACAAAATGATATTATTTTATATATATTTAATTATTTCAATTTAAGAAATTTTTTGTAGAATTTTTTCATATAATTCCTTTTTTGTAAATGTTTTTTTATCATCTTTCATAATATTTATATCTAATTTTTTTGCAATACTCTTAATATCGCTAGCTTTGTAATTTGATATTGCTTTGAGTTGTTTATCTAAAGAAGTTATTATATATTTTTCATCCTTTATTGATTCTATATCATTTTCTTTCAATTCGTAAATATTATTAATTTTATCATAATAAATAACGATAGACTTATCAAAAATTATATTTTCATAATAAACAACATCCGTGTAATATATTAAATTTATTTTATGCATAAAAAGAATTATAATAAACGACTTAATTGAAATATTTTTTGAATATAATATATCTTGTTCAATGTCATTCATTTTAAATTTAAAATTTTTAAATTCTTTTTTTCTTTTATGAATTAATTCCACTAAATTGGTTTTAATTTCCATTTCTGTTTTATATGTATTTTTCCCCAACATTTCATAATTATTATAACCGTGTTCAAAAATATACCAAAACCAAAATAATTTATCTTTTTCAACAATAACAAGTTGCTTTTCTTGCTTTTCTTGCTTTTCTTGCTTTTCTTGCTTTTCTTGCTTTTCTTGCTTTTCTTGCTTTATTTCATCTATAAAACAAATATTTTTAATAGTTTTATTAATATTTGTTTTATTTAAAAAAAAATCATCAATACAATTTAACGTTTTCATTATTATTATTAACAGCATTTTTATCTTTATCTTCTTTTTTAACATCTGTAAAAAAATCTTTCTTAAATTCTTTCTTTATATTTTCAAAATTAGAAATATTTTTTTCTTGAATTTTTATATATTCAATATATTGTTTAATTTTATCTAAAATATTTGGAGATAAATTATTTAAATTAACAAATACACCATTTCTGTTTTCAGAATATTTAATATTATTTTCATTAATTATATCAAAAATTTTTCTGTGATGAATTTCATTTAATTTATTCACGATATTATTTATTTTTTTTAATTCGTTGATATTTTTTTTATTTTCCATATAAATAATATACCATTATTAGAGTTTAAGTTAAAATAAATTTCTAATATTATTTTTGTGTTTTATTTTTTGTGTTTTATTTTTTTTGTGTTTTATTTTTTTTGTGTTTTATTTTTTGTGTTTTTCTTTTTTTCTTTCCTTTTGATTTTTTTTAATAATTCGGCTATAATATACACATTTTTGTCATTTAATTCAAAACGTGTACCAATTACTTTAACATTTATTAAATCGCCTTCCTCTAATTTCAAAAATAATGGATTATTTGCATAATGATCTCGCGCTAAAAATATAGTTACGGGCGATTCTATTTGATTATGATATGACGCACGTATACCTGCCTTAGTAATATTATCTATTTTGCATAAAATTCGCATACCTTCAACAGGTCTACAAATTAAACATTCAAAGGAAACATCAAATAATATAAAATTATCTTCCAAAACACCAGAAGAATATGTTAATATTTGAATACTGCCGTTTTTAATATACCCTTCTTTTGAACATTTACCCTCAAATAATTTTGTCAATTTCATATTAATAATATTAATTAAATTTGATCCTATTAAATGAATAGGTATAGAAATTTTCCGATGCAATACATTTTTTGAATAAATAGATGATTTCTTAGACATAATAACTTATAATATAAATATATTTAAATAATATTTATATAATTTTTTCAATTTAATTAAAAAATATATTTGTTGTTTCATCATTTAAAGGAATTTTTTTTAAATCATAGATATTTTCCTCTATTGTTGAAAAAAAGAAACGTTTTTTTCCAGATTGTTTATCGTAATCTAGATATCTAAATAATAATTCAATCTCAATGCATAATTTTATTGGATCCAATTTTAATATAGTATCAATATCATCAAAATTATTAATTTTATTATATTTTAAAGAATTTTCTGATTTAAAATATCTTTCTTTGTCTTTCGGTTGTTCTATAATGGTGAAATATGTTGAATATAAATTATTTACAATTTTTATTAATTCTGATTTATTTCCTCCACATTTTCTCCCTGTGTTATTTTTTACACCTTTTATTTTTTTTATTTTGAAAACATATCTATTACTATTTTTAAATTTACTTAGAAATCCAAATAATTCATTAATTTCCATAATATTTAATTTAAATTTATCTTTAATTTTTTTTAAAATACTTGCGACCATCTTAATTTCATCTATTTTTTCAGTATCTCTATTAAATGTTAATAATTTAAATTTATAAATAATATCATCATCATTTCTTATTATAAAATAAAATAAACCCTCGTTTTCTATTCTATTGTTTTGAAAATATAAATCAAGATGGTCGTAAAATAATTTGTCCTCTCTTGACGTTTTAGTTTCTTCATTTTTATAAAGTGAAAATACTTTTAATAAATGTTTCTTTTCATTATATGTTAAAATATCAATTATGTGATATATTACAAATTCGTTTAAAATATTTTCATCAAAATATTTAATTTTTGTTAAACTAGCAATAACTCTTTTTGCAGCTTTTACCCAACTGAATGTTGGTTTCGTAACACTACTCAAATTTAATACAAATAATATTTGAAGTTTTAAATCATTTATAAAATTTTCAGATGTACCTAATTGTTGTAATTTATCATCTTTCGCAATTAATATTTCATTTTTTTCTATTTTATTGGGTATCGGTTGTCTCATTTTATAATTTGTCAATGCCATTGTTTCATTTATATTTATTGGGTGAAATAAATAATAATGATCTATATTTTTTAATTTTCCTATACGACTTAATTTGTCAACTAAATATTCATTATTTTCAATCATATAATTTAAAGCAGAATTAATTTCATCTAAATTATATTTCTTAGATATATTAATTTTTTTTATTAAATCAGATTTTTTATATAGGTATTGATCTTTAAATAAATCTTTTATCTTGGTTGATATAACATCATAATTAATATTTAAAAATGTTTCATTGAAGGTGTGTTTATCAATGTCACCATCACCATTTGAAGAACATTGAAATGGGCAACTTTCAAAATCACACTGCACACTGTAATCTTTATCTCCCAACATTATTTCTATTTCGTCACCATTTGATAAAATTTGCTTAACTTGTTTATTATATGTATTTTGAATACCCATTTGGGTTTGTGGTCTATTTAATAGACAGTCAACCGCGTTTTTTTTTAATATTTTACTAATTTTTCCTATTTTCACACCTTTTCTTTCGGCCAAACGATAAATATATAAATCAGCGGATTCCAGTTCCTCGTGATTTTGGATATCACCATCATTGAATAATTCAGATGCGTATAAAAATATTTGTGTATTTCTTTTTGGATATTTTAAATTGCAATGGCTTAAATTTCTTATAGCTCTCCCGATTGTTTGACTTGTTCTATTGAAATTATACCACGGTTCCAATATATGAACTTGTCTAATATTCTTAAAATCTAACCCTTCGCTACCAGCTTTTGATATTATAACAACTTTCACAATTTCTCCGTTAATGTTTTTAGGATCTGTACAAGCTTTTAATTCTTTTTTATTTCTACCCGAAATAACTGAATCACCAGTTATCATTATATATTTTGCAGGAAACTGGTTTTCTGCTTCATCACCAACAATCATTAATTGGTCTTTCGGTGGAGTCTTGAAAAGTGATGATTTATCGCCATATCTTGTAAAACCCATTTCCTCCAAAGCCAAAGCTATTGGTATACAACCGCCGTCGATATACTGTGAGTAAATTAATATTATACCTTCTGATTTTTCAACTTTGTCCATAATAACCGATAATTTTCCACTATATTTTACAAGATTTTCTTTTGAGAAAATTCTCTCATCGTTAATATAAGCAAAACCATTTTTTTTTGGATCATCTTCATCCATCACTCTCAACAATCCCTGTTTTCCATATAACTCAGTTGACATATCATTCTCAATTGTCTTTTCTTCCGGTATTCCGGTGTGTGGATATGACATATTTAATATTTGTAATGGACCATCTAAAATTGTGTATTGTATTCCTTTCTTTTTATTTTTTAAAATTGGATGTTTAACTTTTAACATTTTCATTAAATAATTATACATTTTATTTTGTTCAAACCCAACATTGGTGATAAATAAATCTAAAAATTTTATTTGCATATCTTCTTTGATAACGGCTTCGTTTAATTGTATTGTTGGATATGCCCATTGTTGATTTGCTAATTTTATTTTTATTGAATTTTCAGATTCATAATCAGCTGGATAAATTGCATTTGGGAATGAGAAAGGATCTTCTCCGCGAACGTATGATACATAACCTCTCATTTTCCTTTCCAATATTTCTTTTCCTATTTCTTCACCATCATTTCCAATTAACAAATCACCACTATCATTGAAAATATCCTTTATTTCTAATGGTGCGCGATTATCATTTAAATTCATTAGATTTAATAACCATATTATTTCTTGTGGATTATTATATATAGGTGTTGCCGTTAATAACATTAATTTAAGATTTTTTGCATATTTTACAAGATCCAGAAAATTTTCGGATGATGCCTTTAATTTTTTTAAGTTTCTTATATTTTGTACTTCATCTATTATAATTAATTTTCTAGAAAATTCCTTATTAATTAAAGCTTTTTTTCTATTGTTTGTATTTTTATCATCATCTATTTTAAATTTATTATACAATGATGTAATTCTGTTTGAAAATTCAAGATAACCCATAAATTCATAGGATCGTTTTATTATTTTTTTTATTAGAGTAATTAATTTGTTTTTTGAAATTTTTGAATTAATTGGATTTATCTCTTTAATAAATGAATTTCCAGTGCAAGATTGAATATCCCATTGATTTCCTTTCTTTTTTAATTTTCTCTCATCAAATAATTGCATTTTATAATTTTCTTGAACAACTGGACTGGCAACAATAATTATTTTTTTATTTATATTCATTTGTTTTAAATAATATCGCATCTCCTCTGCGACAGAAATACTAGAACAAGTTTTGCCAGTACCCAATCCGTGATATAATAATAAACTATTATATGGCGTATCAAAAGACAAGAAATTCTTAACAAATAACTGATGGGGTGATAATTGAAATATTTTTCTATTGCATTTTTTTTGACTTATATTTTCTATTTCGTCAAACTCGCTTTTGCTTACTTCGTCGTATTTTGTATTATTAAATTCTTTTTTTAAAAATATTTTTTTATTAAAATCAACATCGTCTAAATGTGGATACAAATAATTATAACTATCTAAATTTTTAAATAAATCAGCATTTTCATTTTCAACACATTTTAAATATTTTTTATATTCTGGATTATCAACGTTCATATCATCTTTATCAATGGAATCTATGATATTTTTACATTCACCGACAACAATATCGTCATCTTTTTCTGCGTCTTCTTTTTCTTCTTTTTCTTCTTTTTCTTCCGCGTCTTTTTCTTCTTCATTTTCTTCTTTTTCTGCGTCTTTTTCTTCTTCATTTTCCTCTTCCACGTCTTCTTTTTCCTCTTCCGATTCTTCTTCTTCTTTTTCTTCTTCTTCTTCCTTTTCCGATTCTTCTTTTTCTTCTTCTTCTTCCTTTTCCGATTCTTCTTTTTCTTCTTCTTCTTTTTCTTCTTCCTCTTCTTCTTCCTCTTCTTTTTCTGCGTCTTCTTCCTCTTCCGCGTCTTCTTCCTCTTCTTTTTCTGCGTCTTCTTCCTCTTCTTTTTCTTCTTCTTCTTTTTCTTCTTCCTCTTCTTCTTCCTCTTCTTTTTCTGCGTCTTCTTCCTCTTCCGCGTCTTCTTCCTCTTCTTTTTCTGCGTCTTCTTCCTCTTCTTTTTCTGCGTCTTCTTCCTCTTCCGATTCTTCTTCTTCTGCGTCTTCTTCCTCTTCCGCGTCTTCTTCCGCGTCTTCTTCCTCTTCCTCTTCCGATTCTTCTTTTTCCTCTTCCTTTTCTTCTTTTTCTTCTTCTTTTTCTTCTTCTTCTTCCTTTTCCGATTCTTCTTTTTCTTCTTCCGCGTCTTCTTCCGCGTCTTCTTTTTCTTCTTCCGCGTCTTCTTTTTCTTCTTCCGCGTCTTCTTTTTCTTCTTCCGCGTCTTCTTTTTCTTCTTCCGATTCTTCTTTTTCTTCTTCCGCGTCTTCTTTTTCTTCTTCCTTTTCCGATTCTTCTTTTTCTTCTTCCGCGTCTTCTTTTTCTTCTTCTTTTTCTTCTTCTTCCTTTTCCGATTCTTCTTTTTCTTCTTCCGCGTCTTCTTCCGATTCTTCTTCTTCCTTTTCCTCTTCTTCGGCATCTTCTTCCTTTTTGTCAGGTATATTTTTAGTGTCTGTATCCATTTTTTTTGAGAATTTTTTTTTAAACAATTCAAATGCTTCAGTTTTACCTTTCCATTTTTCAGGTAAAGATAAATATGCCATTTTTTTATAAATTTTATATCTTAAATGGTTCTTTTTTCCCTTGCTATTTAAATATGTATATCTATCATCTTTATCCAATTTTGCAAGTCTATTAACATTTTTTCTTGTTTTTTTAAAGTCTTCTGCATTTTGTTCTTTTACAAAGTTTGATATTTTTATGTATTCATTCAATGTAATTTCTTCGGCTTCTTGTCTTCTTTGGCTTCTTTGGCTTCTTTGGCTTCTTTGGCTTCTTTGGCTTCTTTGGCTTCTTTGGCTTCTTTGGCTTCTTTGTCTTCTTTGACTTCTTTGTCTTTCTTTTCTTCATCTTTTTCTTTCTTTTCTTCCTCTTTTGCAAAATTTTTATTAATTTTTAATGCTTTATGTCTTTTAAGTTTTTGACTATTAAAATCATCAATAAACAATAAAATATTTTTATAACTCCATTTTTCAAATGCTTTAAAATATATATTTTTTTCAGACAAATAATAACGTAATGAACTTGTCCTGCCTTTGGAATTTGTACCCAAACCTTTCATTTCAATACCATTGTTTAACCATTTTTTTGTTGAACTGACGGAATCGTCAATTTCCTGAACTGCTTTTATTTTTGCAATATTTTTTTTAACTAATAAATATAAATTTTTATTTGTTTTTTTAGTATACATAAATTTATGCGCAGCTTTTCGGTCGCTTGATTTATAAACAATGTTTTCTTTCATTTTCATTGCTGAAAATAAATTATTAGATTTTTTAATGATTGGATGATTATCATCATTATATTTTAAATATTCCGGTAATTTTATTTCATCATTATTAATTGGTAATATAAATAAACCTTCATTATCTGAATAAAATTCATTATTATATTCTAAAATACCATCTGAATGTATTTTTAATGGTATTTTTATTTTTGTACCTTCCGTATTTTTGATCTTAAAATAAATTGTTTCACCAACATCAATGATGCCGGCATTCAACATATTTGAAAAATTAACCAATGATTTATATCCACCTTTCATATTATACATAATTATACTGATATATTATACTAATAAACTATATTTATTTAATATTTTATCTATTTTTTTAATAATTTCAATTTTTTCAAAACCATACGGTCTTATGGCTTTCAATGTTTCCTCTAAAGTCATCCACTTCATATCGCTAACTTCGCTTTTTTGAAAATTTGAATTGCCAACTTTTAATTTATTTACAGCCAAGTAATATTTGTGTTTATAAGATTTGTAATTTGAACCAGTAAATATTTCTTCAAATGGTAAAATATTCTGTATAATCTCAAATGACATTCTCGGATGACCAGTTTCTTCCATATATTCTCTTATTGCACAATTAATATCATTTTCTCCATTATTTCTCCTTCCTTTTGGAAACCCCCATTCCGGCGCATCCCATTTAGTGTTGCTGCTATTTAATAATATTTCTAAATTTAAATCATATATTTCTTTATTTTTTAATTTATCAAATTTGTCTTTAGAATTTTTTTCTTCATTTTTATATTGATTGCCAATAAAATTACCCCATAATTCAGACCATAAAAAGTGAAAATCATTATTTAAAATTTTATCTTTTTCCACAGTTGTCATCTCATTGAACAAATTTAATAATTGAATTTTATTACTTAAATTATATTTACCTCTTAAAAAATCAACATATCCCAAAGAATCTTTTCTACAAATTAATAAATATTTAATTGTATCATTTTCTTTTTTAAAGTTAATGATTCCAGTACTTATAATTGGTTTTTTACAATTTTGAAATTGGTGTCCATTTTTCCCGCAATTATTACAAAAACTATTATAATATTTTTTATTCATATTATATGTTTAATGTTTAATCTTTTAATATTTTTACCTATATAATGAAATTAAGATACGAAGTTTGGTTACCACATTTAAAATTTACTTTACAAACAATGTCTTTAAATTACCCATTATATCCAAATGAAGTGACAATTAGAAAATACTATAGTTTCATTCAAAATTTACCTGTTTTTTTCCCCGATGATCCTATGGGGAAATTTTTAGAAAAATTATTAGATGATTTCCCAGTAACACCTTATTTAAATTCACGAACATCTTTTATGAAGTGGATCCACTTTTTATTTAATAAAATAAATAAAAAATTAAATTTAAAAACGGTTTCATTCTATGGAAGTTTAGAAGAATATTACCAACATTACAAACCCAAGGAAATAATCAATAAAGAAAGTATCAAAAATAAAAAAAAATTAATGTATTCCGGTACTATATTCTTTTTGTTATCATTATCATTGTATTATTATAAAAATTCTTAATCAATTAGATAACCGAGATGTTTATTCATTATTGATTTATATAAATTTTCATTTATTGGCAAATAAAGCATATTCAATAAATCATATATTTCAATAACAACGTCAAATAAATCTTTATCGGGTGCCCAATTATGTCTACAAATTATTGTATTGCAACATAAACATTTTTTTCTTTTATCCAATTCAGATTTTTGATATTCGCCTAAAAATTCTGTATAATCCAATTCAGATATTTTTACTTTCGGTGGTCTAAATGGATATTCTTTAGGAAATATCATTGACACCATTGATGTATATTTTTCTTGTAAAATTATTACCAAAGCAATGTGGTTTTCTTCAATAATATCAATGGAAATAATATTTTCAATAATATTATTGTCGGCCAACTTTATTTTAATTTTATTATAATAATTTAAAAAATCATCGTTTCCATCTATACATCTATGTAAAAGGCAAATTTCTTTTCGTAATCTTTTATGCTTTATGCAATAAAAATTTTGTATATTTTTATTACCATAATCCTTTTCCATTTATATTATAATGAAGTAATATATTTTTAAATATTTTATGAAGTAATAAAAATGACAGATAAAAAATACAATTCATTTTTATATAAAAGTGAAAAAGCTTTTCATAAAATGACTATGAGAGAATTATGTGATCATAGTAAAATAGTATCAGAATTAGACAAACTTTCTTATGAAAAGATACAACGAATAGAAAAATGGTCAAGAGAAAAAAGAGATAAGAAAATAAAAAAGTTTTTAAATAAAAGGGGTGATGCAAAAACAAGACAGAAACGCTTAAAAAAAAGCACTAGAAAAACCAAAAAATTGAAATTAAATAGAAAATATTTTACATTACATTTAATAGAATAATATAACGTTATTTTATATGAGAATAGGATTATGGGTAATAATGATTACTATATTTTTTATAATGAATACTTATCACGATGGGAAATACACAGCGTATTTATTGAATGGAAAAAAATATTATAGAATGATAATGTATGGTTTTATTGGCTTGTCTATTTATATGTTTTTGAAAAAACATCCATTGGAATCAAAAAATATGTTTTTACACGCAAATAGTTTAATACGTCATATGCCGATTGATAAAAATACGAAAGACATATTATCTCCTATTTTAGATTTTACAAATATTAGCGAGGGATTTAACAGTTTAAACAATAGTTATCAAAATTCAAATGTAATCCCCAACCAAACACCGCAAATGAAAAGAATGTTAAATTCAGGAAATACCAATAAAAGAAGTGTTAGTGAAAGTAAAAAAAAATATGTGGCGTCAAATCAAAATTGGAAATGTGGCAAATGTCAGAAAATTTTAGACGCTTCTTTTGAAATTGACCACAAAATTGAATTGCAACACGGTGGGACAAACCATGTTAATAATTTAGAAGCTTTATGTAGAAATTGTCATGGGCAAAAAACTTTATTAAATAGATTATAATGAAATTTAATATATATTTTAAATATATATTAACTTATGGATTTTCTTTTTAATTCAAAAGAAGAAAATGAAAAGGAAAAACAACAGGAAAAAGAAACTGATAAATCACTTGAAATAGCTAAATTTGTATTACCAGTATTGGTTTATATACCAATTATTATATTTTTAACATTGATGGGTAGTTTTTTTGGTGTTAAAATTTATAAATATATTTCCAATGGCGGCGGCATTGCAGCCTTTATGGAAAGTAATATACAAAAAATATTTGGTATAAAACACGGTATAAATAAATTTATTGTTAAAACGGTGAACACATTTTGGCCCGATAAAGATACCATAGTTGAGGGTGCTAAATCTTGGAAACACGTGCGTTTAGATAGTGCATTGGTCTTGACAGGCAGTTTATTTATTTTAACAATGATCATAATATATAATTATGACTATATCAAATCGTTAATGTTTTCAAAAGTTAACGATGGTATTAGAGCAGCAAAAAACAAAATAAACAAAGGTAAATATAAAACAATCAATAATGGGGCTTTAATATCCATCGGAGATTCTAACAATAATATTGGTAAAATTAACAAAGTATATTATAAATATGAAAATAATAAGGAAGACACTGATATTGAACAATTATGGTATTTAAACCAACCAATCGTTAGCACTAGTATAAATAATGATTATAGAAAAGTTAAAGATGATGACAAAATTGAAAAGGGTAGACAATATTATTATTTGTATGATGTGGAAATAAATGGAAAAATAATAAAAAAATTTAATCACCAACAACTCCAAGGATTTCGCGACGCAGCTGGTTATCCATCAATAGGAAAAATTTTAGATCCAGACACAGGACAACTACACGAAACCCTAAATGCTTTTACTGAGGTTAAATCCGTTAGAAACTTCGAAGATTTTTTAAAAGGGGGAGATACCGATGACCCAGTGGTTTTCCAAACAAGTGAAAAAAATCCACCCACCAATATTAAGGCAGCCACAGAAAAGACTGCAACCACAGAAGCCACGGCAGCGACGAAAATTAGAATTAAAAGTAAAGCAAATGTTTATGATCATAATATTTTTGATGTATACGATACAAATACCAGTGTTGATTTTATAACGAAACATTTAAAATTTGTTAATCAAAAAACAGGCGATGATACAATTGATATTGATAACTGGGAAGCTCATTTAACAATACCTAAAAAATCCGGTGTATTATTGAGAAAATGGGGCAAAAAAGGATATAAAAAGGGAGTGTATAGTTTGGCAACAAATGAGACACACACGGGTTTTACATTAGGTATCAAAGGAAATGGTGCTGATAAAAATGACCCATTAAACAACTATATTTTTAAAGACAAAAATGGAAAAACTTATCAAGCTAACTTGTCCGATTACGGTGTTAAAAAATTTGGACCAGACAATTATATTCCGGGATTCACAATAAGATATTTAATAAGAATCAATAAAAACCATAAACACGATGTTGAAATTTTTATTGATAATAATTTTGTTATGAAAATTGAAAACGAAGGTGTGCGACTGAATGATATTAAATGGTGCGGTTCTGTTAAAAATAATGTAAATCAGGGCACTGGTATGTTGGATAATCCCATTAATCCTGTAGAAGATGATAAATCTAAAGTAGGCCAATATTATGTAAGAACAGATATTAAATGTGATGGGGGTGATAAACCTTGGACGGAAAATAATGAAAAATATTGTATTCCAGAATCGTGTGATAACGGTATGGATTATTATAATTTATTTTCAAGACAATGTGAAAAATGTCCACCCGGAACCGAAATAAAAGATGGTGTTCTTTTCCCAATAAAAGATGATTGTTTACCAAAGTGCACTGGAGATGAATATTATGATTCCGTTTTAGATGAATGTGTTACAGCCACCACAGCCAAAAAAATGGTAACATTAAAAATGTTTGATATTGTTTATACAATAACATCTGGCGTAACAATAAATGGTGATGTTATAGAAATAGATCTTTTACATAATGATTTTAATGAACAACACGTCCAAGTAAACGAATCTAATGAAAACCCAGCTAACATTAAACAAATTTCACAAATTGACGCGTTTAAACAAGTATTGAATAAAAATGACCAAGCAAACCATACAGGAAAAATATTAATAAATAATATACCCAATGATGACAAAGTATATGACATTTCTTATAATGTCGATGGGGCCGAAACAAAACTCAACAACATAAAATATATGAATGAAGACGATATAATAACCCATTATACAAATATATATCCAAATGGAGAGGATCCGGATGGCAACGTGATAAAGGGGTTGGGTACAAAATTATTTGAAATTAAAAACAATTCGGAAACACACGATTTTAATGCTGAATTTGCAAAAATGTTAGATGGTATGGAGGACGTTAAAAATAAATTAATTGAACAGGGTGGGTATCCCGTTAGTGGTAATAAATTTATAGCAAAACCATCATTTATGCCCACATTAAGAGTATATCAAACAGAAATAATAGATACGAGAAAAAAAAATGGATATGCGCACCCAATGCAAAAAGAAGAAACCGGTATCCACAACAAATTTTTTAATTCATTTGCACCGTTTACTTGGTTTACTGTTAAACGAAACGTCAGTGATAAAATGCCAGATATGAGTGGTCGTGGTATGGCAAAAAGAAATTCAACATTAATCGGCGGCATAGCTTTATTATTTGGATTTGTAATTTTTACATCATTATTGGTTAATCAATTTAATAAAGAAGTTCTGGAATCCAAACCAGAAGAATTAAAAAATATATTTATAAATAAGACAAGTTATTACACATATTCCATTATATTTATTGGTGTTGCGCTGTTTTTATTCGCATTGTTGTTATTTTATGCAGCAACCAGTGATGCGGGTTCTAAATTTTTATCTATGATATTGATAGCACTAAGTGCTGTTATAATATTGGCGTGCATAACAGTTATTTTCCAAAAAAAAATAAATGAATTCATAAGTAAAAACCCATACATTAAATTTATTTATCACGCATTATTTGTTATCCCGTGTTTATTTATTGATTTGGTTAATTATTTATATTTTGAATTTAAATCCAGCCCAAGAATTGTATTTATTATTTTTGCGATTGAAATTTCTATAATTCTGAGTTTAATATTATTACCAGCATTGAGAAATAGAATGTATATTTACATTTCAAATGAAAGTGGAAAGAAAGAAAAAATAACAATGCAAATTGATAATTTGAAAAATAAAAAAATTAAATTAGAAAGAGCCATTGAAAATATTAAAAAATTTAAACCGATGAGAGATCCTTTAGTAAAAATTGATTTAAACACCGTTAATGGGATAACAACAAAAAAAATAACACAAAATGAAAAATCGGGTATATTTGAAGAAGAAATTACACCCCAAAATACCGATGTTATTGGCATTGTAACAAAATTTCTTACAGATAAGAAAGACACTATAAAAAATCTAGCAAAGAATGTCAATCCATTCGCCGACACACCAATTATTTCAGCAGGTTTAAATGAATCCGCTTGGGAAAAAATAAAGATAGAAAATTTAGATAAAGATATCAAAGAAAATCAATTAAAAGCATTATTATTTAGTTATGGTTATAAAAATACAAACGAATGTGATAAAATATTGAACAAAAAAAAATCAGACTTTTGTAAAAAAACATTATCCACGATGGTAAAACATATACAAATGAATGCTAGTAATATACTATTATTTAATACAGTAATAGGAGAAATTGAGGATCAAATAGAAAATTTGGAAAAAATAAAATCAAAATCGGGAGGTCCTTTGCAAAAAGGCACCGTTGCATTAAATAAACCTATGTATTTTAGAATGCAAAAGTTCATACCAATAAAAAAATTCAATGAATCGCAAGTTGAACAATTAAAATACAATTATGCAGTATCGTGTTGGTTTTTTGTACATTCGCAATCACCCAATTATAGTCACAATTATACTAAAAAAACGAAAATTATTAGTTATAATGGAGAACCAACCATTTATTATAATGGTAAAAACAATGAATTAATTATAGAATCAAAAAAGGTAAAGAAAAATGCATCAAATGATTCAGGTTTAAAAAAGACTTTAGCATTTATTAAAGTAAAAGAATTGGAATTAGAAAAAATTATGGAGGATATTGAAAAGGAGAAAAAGGAATCCGAATTAAACAAAGTCCCTGGTGTTAAAATAAAAATTGATACATATAAAATTTTAAGTTTAGAAAAAAAAAAGTATGATGTTGAAAAAGAAATACGATCAAAAAAATCAGAAATGGACGACGCGAATAACGATATGGTACTTATATATAAAAAACCAAAATTTAAACTTCAAAAATGGCACAATTTAGTTATTAATTATGTTGGTGGTGTAATCGATATATTTTTAAACGGTGAATTAGTCGCGAGTGTTGATAATATGGTATCGTATAAAGCATTCAATAGTTTGGTTGTCGGAGATGAAGACGCGGTGGGTACAAATGGGATAGGTGGCGGCATTTGCAATGTTGTATATTATCCAACTTATATTTCAAAATCCAGAATAAAAACAAATTACAATTATTTTAAGGATAAAAATCCACCAACGATTTAGAAATATTACGAATAGATAATTTCTAAGTTAATATTATATTATGGACATTAAAAAAATTTTGTTTTATGTTATAATTGTTCTAATTATCCATTCTTTATATAAATGGCTTTTTAGAGACGCTTCAACTTCAAATTTATTAGATATGGGTGATGCAAAAACTGAAACAATAATTAAATCTGAAAACATTAACGGTAATAAAGATTCAAATTTTTTTGCATACTCATTTTGGATGTATATAAGCAGTTGGGAAACAGGTAAACCAAAAGTTATAATTAAGAAAGGTACTGGTAATACAGCCAGTCCCGAAATTTCACTAGAGAGCAATGTTAATGATTTATTGATTACTTTAGCAACAATAGAATCATCGGAATCAAAAAAATCATCAGGAATAAAAAATATACCTTTGCAAAAATGGACACACGTTGTAATAACGACAAATAACCAATCAATTGATTCATATATTGATGGTAAATTGGTAAAAACAACATTATTGGGTGCAGCACCAAGAATTGCAGAAGATGCCGATATACATATTTGTCCAAATGGTGGGTATGATGGTTTTATTGCAAAAGTTAGATATTATGCGAGAACATTGAATCCTAGAGAAGTTTATGAATTATATAAGGAGGGTCCATCCAAAGGAATATGGGATAATTTATTAGGTAGATATAAAATGAAATTTGCATATTATGTTGATAATAAAGAAGAAGGTGTTTTAACTATTTAATATCTAAATATTTTTATATATAATATATAGATATGGAGAATAATCCAATAACAGATGTAACCGATGCAGCTAAAAGTTTAATGAAACCAAATGATGACGGTGTATTCAAACAATTTGGAAATAATAACTTAGTTGGTGGGCCACAAGAATTTTTAAATTCAAATACTTTAGTGGCAAAAGTTGTTTTCATATTATTAGTTTTAATAATATTTATATTTTTAATGCGCTTGGCAGTGGGAATTTTACATAGTCTTTTAGGACCAAAAGAAAACCCAATAATAAAAGCGGGTAGATTTCAAGGAAATATATCAGAGAAAATATCAACAAGACCTGGCGAAAAAAATTCAAAACCAATTTTAAGATCAAATAATCAAGATATGGGTATGGAATTCACATATTCAACTTGGTTATATTTTAATGATGATAACTTTACAACATATAGAGGTGGTACAATTAAACATATTTTTAATAAAGGTAATGCTGCACCAACAAGCAGTACAAATTCTGGATTAATTGATGGTATGATGACCATTAATGGCCCGGGATTATATTTAGACGGAACATCAAATATATTACACGTTGTGATGCAAACGTTTGAAGGCAATGAAAGTATAAGGGTCCCTGATATACCTTTAAAAAAATGGATAAATGTGATAATTCGTCTTGAAAATAGAAATTTAGATGTCTATGTCAATGGTACAATTGTCGTTAGACACGAGTTACAACACGTTGCAAAACAAAACTACGGTAATATTTATATTACACAAGCCGACGGATTTAGCGGTGAACAATCAACGTTGCGATATTTTAACAGAGCATTAACAAGTATGGAGATTCAGAGATTGGTGCAAAAGGGGCCAAATATGTCTTCGGGCGGCGTATCATCGCCATTTCCACCATATTTATCAACACGTTGGTTTTTTAAATAAAATATTTAAATATAATTAAATATTTTATTCTTTAAGGTTTGGATTTACACATAAATCCATCGTTGGAAATACCTTACCTGATGCACATTTGTCGCCAGTTGTAACATTCACACAAGTTCTAACATTTCTATCAGTTCCTACATAACAGTATCCCGGTGTTTTTGTTAGTTTTAAATCTAATACGCTACTGGCTGCATAATTTTTTCCGTATTTTTTCTCGGGATCAGTTTCTTTCTCGGCTTTTTCATTTATTAATTTTTTTTTATCTTCACCATCGTCTCCTTCATCGTCTCCTTCATCGTCACTTGCATCGTCAGCATCATCGTTTGCATCATCGTTTGCATCATCGTCACCATCTTCAAAAAAATTTTTGTCTCTTTTATCACCTTTAACGCTACTTTCTAAAGAACCACCTTTCTCAACAATTTTTTTTAATTTTGAATCTTCACCCTTTTCTTTATTTGCCAAATTTTTTGCTGATAAATCTAAAGAACCATAAATATCATCAACGTCGGTTGATTTCTTTAAATCGCCTTTATTGAAAATATTTTTTATTTTATTTTTTCCTTTTGAAAGAAAATTACCAATATAAAATGTAAATGCATCGGAACCTGTGTTTAAATAAGTATAAATATTAAATCCTAAAATTAAAAACAACGTTAATCCTAAAACTATTTTAAATAAAAACCACATTGTAAATTTTTCTGGTTGTGCCCCTAAGCTAGTCGTTTCCATAGGTGAAAAAGAAACATTTGGATCACTTGAATATTGTGAATTTTGGGAATTCATTGTCTTAATGGAATTGGAAAAGTTTTCTTTGAAACTGTTAAAATCTCCACCTGATTGTATCATATTTACTTTCATATTATCCATAAATTCGTTAAAATTTTGTAGACTCATATAAAAAATAGTTATATTTAAATTAATTAATATAAATTTAATTGCTAATCCATTTAATAAATATATTTAAATATTTTATTAAATATTTTATTAAATGTGTTCCAATGATAAATGTATAAAATGTAAAAATGATTGTAAAAAAATAAAAATTAAAAGGTATTTTTTACCATTTATATGTGTTGTTGTGTTATTACCTTTTGAAGAATTTCATAATTTTATTTATTTCCCCTTAATTGTTGGCTTTGCGTCGGCGATTTTATTTTGGAATTTCCCAAAAATAGTATACTATACAGCATCCAAACCATTATATTACGAAGATTTATTTATAGATATAAAAAAATTACCAAATTATGAAGTGAATAATAAAGTGAAAGATAGATTTAAGTTCATATTAGAAACAGTATTAATCATTACTAATTCAATATTGATGGGTATATTATCTGATATTTGGTTATTACGGTCTAATGTTTCATTGGATATTTTTGGTATAATTGGTATTACGGGTGGTATTATTAAGATTTTTCAAATAGTAAATAATACAATAAGTAGATTAATGTTAAAAATTGTTCGCAAATTTATTATTAAAGAAAGCAACGAGGTGAGGGAAAAACAAAAAGAACAAATACATCAAATTATTCAATTAAAAGAATTTGATGAAAAGAAAAATGAAATTTAAACAACTATCCTAGGATTATTGGTTGACGTTGTTGCGGTTGTTGCCACAGGATATTCTTGTCCTAAAATACCAATATCAGCTGCCGATATCATAGTTCCATTAGAAGTTTCGTGAATTACACCAGGTGTAATTGTTACCACATTACCAGCTGCCGGCACCTGATTCCATACTAATTTGTATGTATTGCCACCAACTTGATCTCCAATAAAACCACTGTCGGTGCTAAAAGACAGCACAGTCGGTTGAGTGCCGACGAGGGTGGTTCCGGTTGAATCGTGCTCTGTAATAACAAAATCGGTGGATGCGAGAGGTGCATTTGAGGCGTTAGAAACGGTACTTGAAAATTGTACAATAGCATATGTAGTGTTGAGTGTCAATATCTTAATTTTTGTACTAGAATTGACTTGTTGTGTTGTTGTTGCTGTTGATAAAAATTTACCAGCAGCATTTTTTACAGTATCGGCGTTTAATGTAATTGTGAACTCTTTTCCTGGTACTAATGTATTAGCAAGACCGGTATGAGTAAAAGTGGCTGTCGTTGCTGTACCAGTGCCAAAATTCAATCCGATATTTGTAAAATCACCAGAAGCCAAATTTCCATCTTTTGTACCACCACTCAATGTGACAGTAATTGTACTGCTGGTATAAACATACGTAGAGCTTAATGTAACATCTACATAGTTGTCCGATACCCTTGGTCTATCTGTTGGACCACGACATCCATCAATATCATCATTTTTACAACAATTTTTACCCATTTTAAATGCTCTTCTATGTGCCATTGAAACACCAACCGTTGATGGTAATCCTGCTTTATTTCCACATTTACCACTGTCTGCTGACTTTGCTAATTGTCGTCTTCTTCCTCCTATTGGCATTATACATTATATAAATATAATTTTTTTCCTAAAGTAAAAAATTATTAATTTCTTGGAATATATGAAAGTGAACTCATTTTATCCAATTTACTAATAGTATTTTCTAAATTTTTTTCGTGTACATTGTTAAACAAGTAATTTGTTTTGGGAGTTATTTCATTTTTTTTAATTTGTTTATAAATTTCATCCGAATTATTTTTCATATTTTCTACTAAATTTGTATTATTTACAATTGGTAATGTCGTATCATATGTTTCTGTTAGTAAAGAAATTGCATAATATATTAATAGTTTTCTTTTATTCTTTGAACTATCCTTATACTTGAGGCAAAATAAATTTAGCAATGCATTTATTATTTTAGATAACCCGGGGTTTTGTTTCGCTTCAGCTAATATAATATCCCATACTATCCATATCATATCTTTTTGATATTTACTTTCTACAGGCATATCCCTCGTTGCACATTTTTTAACAATTTTTTTCCTTTTGCATAATTTTTCATATTCCATTATCCATTCTAACCAATATATTGCACGATGTGTATCTTTGTATTTATGATGTATATTCCAAGCCAACTCATTTATAGCTATAAATATTTCACGTGGATCTTCATTTTTAAATATTTTATAACCAGCTTTTTTATGTTTTGCTATAAGTTTATGAGTAATTTCTATCATATTGAAAGCCGATTCATTTATTTTTGGTATATCATATGAACTTTTTTTTTTTGAATAACAAATAACCGCAATAACTTCTATAAATAGTTTTCTTATATTTGAATTATTTCTTAATTTCAATATATCGGTTGAATAACCCTGATTAACAATATTTTTAAATATATTTAATCTAGAATCAATATACAGTGGCAATTTAGGATTCCCAATATGAATATATTTACTTGTAAAAAAAAATAAAGTATTCCATAAATATAAAAAATCACCCGAACAAATAAGTTCGGCCGACCAATAACAGGATTGTTCAATATTTCCAGACAATAAACATTTTAAAAGCTCTTTTTTTACTTCGCTCTTTTTAAATTTTGAAAATGTAACAGATTTAAATTCTTTAATTGTCCTTTTATCAGTAATTTTTATTTTTAACATATTTATATAAAAAATCTAAAAAAAAAAATAATATAATAATACATAATAATGATTTTTTCTCTCAAAAAAATTAGTAAAATTATCAATAATTTTCCAAAAATATTACAAAAAAATTTTAAAAATATGTCTAAATTGTATAATAAATCTTCCATTTGGCTAAAAGTGTTTGTAATATCGGCATTATTACTTTTATTAATAAGAAAATATAATTTAAATAATCCGAAACGTGAGGGATTTGCACAAATGGATAAATATATTATTAAAGAAAATGATGATTTATATGATGATTTTTATGTTGATTATTACGATGACTTATCAGAGGATATATCTAAATTAAAATTTGAATTAACTGAAATATGTCACGCAACGGAACCCACCAAAAAAAACAGTAAAATATTAGATATCGGATGTGGTACTGGGAATTTAGTAGACAAATTTGTAAAAAAAGGTTATACAATAAAAGGTGTTGATAAATCTAAAGCTATGGTTGAAAAAGCATCAAAAAAATTCCCTGATTGCGATTTTGTCAATTCAAATGCATTAGATTCTATGTCACATCCTCCAAATTCATTCACTCATATTTTATGTACTTATTTTACTATTTATTATATGGAAAATAAATTACCTTTTTTCAAAAATGCTTATGAGTGGTTAAAAAAAGATGGAACATTAACATTGCATTTGGTAAATCGTGATAAATTTAACCCAATTGTTAATGCTGCAGATGTATTAATAGCCGTATCACCGCAAAAATATGCAAAAAAAAGAATTACGAATTCATTGGTTAAATTTAAAGATTTCCAATATAAAGCGGATTTTAAATTGCAAAAACATAAAAATCTCGCCATATTTGATGAAACATTTAAAGATGATTCAAGTGGGAATGTTAGACAAAATAAACACACATTATTTATGGATACGCAAAAAAATATATTAGGATTAGCAAAATCAGCTGGATTTATTTTACAAGGCAAAATAGATATGGTAAAATGTAATTATCAATATCAATATTTATATATTTTAAAAAAGGCTTAGATTATAAGTATAAATTAAATATTTATAATCAAATCATACATTATGTTTGAATCATTTTTAAATATTATTGTAATCGTTTCAATTATAATATGTTTATGTATAGCATATTTTAAATTAAAATATCCTTTTTGGTCAAGACAACCTGTTTTTCATTATCATAAATTAAATTATTGGATGTTTCCCCCCGGTATTATTCAAGAAAAATTGCCAATAAAAAATAAATTTTACGATTTTGATATTAATTTTTATAATGCAAATAATATACCTACTGAAAAAAAAGACCTTTTTATAGATTTTATAAAATCAAATTTCTTACCAAATTCTTCTGAATTTTATAATCCATCCGAAAATTCTATAATGGATAATTTTAAAAATCATAATGATAAATCTTTTGTTTCAATGAAAATATACAACAACGAAATATTATCCTGTATGACTTCTAAACCATTGGATTGTTATTTGGGTGGTAATAAAATGACGATTAATTATGTTGATTATTTATGTGTTAATTCAAAACACAGAAAAAAAAATTATGCTGGTAAACAGATATATACTCACTATTGTCACACTAGAAATAAATCCAATAATATTGTATCATTTTTTAAAAGAGAAAATGTTATTACATCTATGGTCGTACCATTGACTTCTTATAAAAATTATATGTTTGATCATAATAATTGGGAAATGTGTCTAAATTTTAATATGCCAAATATAAATATTGTATTCATTAATAAAACAAATATGAATAAATTTTATCAAATTTTTATGGAAAGTAAAAAACATTTTAACTGCTTTATTGCTGTTAATTTGGGGCACATTTTTTATTTAATTGAAAAAAATCACATATTTATTACAGGATTAATGATAAATGAAGTATTTCGGGGATATTATGTTTTTAAAAACCCATATACTACGTATAATAATAAAAATAGTTTGGAATTTATGTCCAGTTATGTAAATAAAAATATTGATAATAATATTTTTACTTTAGGGTTTATGATATCATTAAATCTTATTTCTAAAGATATTGAAAGTCAACTCGTTTTTATTGAAAATATTTCAAATAATAATAAAATTCTTAAACTATTATTGGAAAAGTATAAACCTGTAAAAACATTTATAAATTCGTATTATTTTTATAATTTTGCTTATTTACCGAAAGAAAGCAAAGATATTTTTTGTTTACTTTAACGTTTAAAATCAACGTTTGTATTTGCTAACTCTTGCAAATGAATCAACGATGAAAATAACAAAAACGCCTAAAAACATATATAATACCAATTCTTCTGTAATATTATTTGTTTTTGAATCCTTTTCTTCTTCTAAAAGATGAATCATATAATTTAATTTTTCAAATAGTTTATCTTTATTATCTAATATTTTTGGCTGATTTTGTGATTCAGTATAATATGGTATGTATTGGTTGTAATATTTTTCATTGGCTGCATAATCATCTAAATTATTAAAATCATTATTGGAGATAGAATTATCGGTGGGAGAATTATCGGCGACAGAATTATTGGCGATATTATCATTTTCAATTATATCATCGGGTTGTTTTGTTATTAATGGTTTAGGAGGAGGATTAAAATCTGCTAAACCTGAGCCATCTGTGGAATCATTATTTCCAACATCTTTCATTAAATTTAGGAAATTTTCAACATTTTTACCTGTCATTTTTTGTTTACCGGGTTGCATTCTTTTTTTAAATGTTTTATTTTTCTTTTGTTTTTTGCTATCATATTTATTATCTAAATTTTCCATTGTTTCAATTTCGCTATATCCAAGTGATGACATTCTTATAAAAAAAAGAGATAAAAAATTATTTATAATAACTTGAAAAATATATATAGTAATTTATATATATGATGTATTTCAAAAAACAAAACTTAAGTTTTATTTTGGGGTTTTTATTAATTATTCTAATGTATAATACACCTCAAGCTCTTAAAAATTTTTCAAAACAAACACTCGGTAGAGTTGTCTTAGTTTGTATATTATTATATTTTGCATTAGATTGTGATTTAGCTTGTGCTATTATATTCGCGATTATAATAGTTGTATTACTTCACGATAATAGAGAAGGGTTTACAGAAGGAAATCTGTTGGGTGGTCAACTTGACAAATTAGTAAAAAAATCAACAGAAAATGCTGATAGAGTACAGGGGTTTAAAGGGAAGGAAGGTATGAAAGAAGGTGAAAAACACGGGGAAGATGATCACACACACAATGAAGAAGAAGAAGAGGTTGAGGTAGAAGATAAAGAAGAGAAAAAGAAGAAAGGAAAGAAAGGAGAACAAAAAGACGACGACAAAAAGGAAGGATTTGTTGGTTTAGATGATATGAAAAATGTAACGAACAAATTACAGAATTATTTAGGATTTAGCATTACGGATTTGGATCGTTTTATGAAAACATCTGGTGAAAAAAATACAATAGCATCAACAAAAGATCTTTAAATAAATTATATCAATATATATTAATATGTTACCAAACCACGTTCATTTATTTTTAGGTAAAATAAATAATAGCAAATTATTTGCTGGGTTTGTTATGATATTATTGAATATAGGATCACGGTTTGTAAAAATTGAAGTTTCAAAATCACAAGAAAAATATTTAAAAAAATCTTTGGGTAGACATTTAATGATATTCGCGGTTAGTTGGTTGGGTACGCGGGATGTATTAATTGCGTTAACAATCACTGCAATTTTTAATGTTTTAATAGGTTATTTATTGAATGAAAATAGTCGTTTTTGTATTATACCGCATAAACTTCGCGAATTTGAAGATATATTGGATTTGAATGGTGACGGAGAAGTAACAGAAGATGAAATCAATAAAGCTATGGAAATTTTACAAAAAGCCAAAAAAACGGAAAAACATAAAGGAATGTTAAAAAATATAAAACATTTTTCATTATAATTAAAAACTAAAAACTTAGTTTTTAATTCTCTAATAAATATATTAAATGGAAAAAAAAACAAAAGAACAAGAAGAAAAAGACAGATTGGAAGATGAAAAAATAAAAAGAGAGGCGAGAGTTGCAGCTGAATCGCGCATTCAAGAGGCAAAACTTAAAGAAGAAGAACGAAAGAAAAAAGAAAATGAAGATAGATTAAAAAGAATAAAAAAGACCACCACAAAATGTAAAAGAGAAGGAGAAGTTGATTTCAAAGTTAAAATAAAATATAAATGCGAATCTGTTTGTGGGAAAAAATACTATATTTTTAATAATGTTAGTGAAACTTATCCATTTATTGATTTGAATGATATTGTTTTATATGATAATCCAAAACATTCAAATCATAACAGAGAAGCAATCGTCATCAATTATAGAATGCAGGGAACAGGTTCTAAAGATTTTAATAAAAATAAAACAGTACCGTATTTTTTAATAAAATTTATAGAACCTTTAGACAAATTACCTTTTTATTTTTTGGATGTTAACGGTTTAAAAGTTAAAACAAATAAAAAAATTATTTTTATGGATAATGTGCCATATGAAAATTTAAAATTAGTTTATTCAACTATGAAAAGCGATACAATATGTCTCCACGATGATAACCTTATTTCAAAAAAATATAATGAAGAAAAAAAAGACTTTGAAAAAAAATACGATAAAAATAATAATAATTCTGAATTGAATTTCAAAGAATTTGTTAAAAAAACAAAAAAACATACGGAAGAAATTATTAAACTAAATGAAAAAGAATTAAAAAAAGTTATTAAAACTTTAACAATCAAAAAAAAATTTATAAATCAAATAAAAGTACTTATTGGTTATGTAAAAACTTTTAACCCGACAAAAAAGAAAGAAACAAAGAAAGAGACAAAATCTTTTGAAAAGACTATTCTTTATTTTAATACAATACTTGATTTTACATATAATAAAGATCTTCCAAAGGTAGACACTAATTATTTGGATCCAGGTTTAATTATTTATATTTATATTTATACCTTATTAATTCGTTCAAAAAAAAAATTGAAATATATAACAAATTTTAAAGATGAAATTCAAGATAAAAATGAAATAATTAAACAATTTATAGAAATAATTAAAAAACTTAAAGATGGTATGGAAAAAGTTAAAAAATTTTTTTTAAAAGAATATAAAAAATTATTCAATAATAATGTGGATGACAATTTAGAAAAAATAATAATGAAAATAGTTCTAAAAAACATAGCGAATACAGATGTTGTAATAAAACCATATACGTATAAACATTTTATAATGGATAATTTAAAAAAATATGTACGTAAATATTTTAAAATTAATAGTGAATTTAAACCAACAAAGGTATTTTTTAAATATGCAAATCCGGAATTAGTAAAATTGGAGTTGGAAAATCAAATAAAAGATAAAAAAGAGAGAGATGCTCAATTTATAAAGTTAAATTCAAATAATAATCTTGTAAACCCGACATCTGATAAAATGTTTATATTAACAAATATGGATACAATTTTTAATATTACTGATGAAAAAAAAATAAACGATATTGATTATTATTTTAATGAAAATGTTAAAATAGACACAGATCTTAATCAAATTGAAGTGAAAATAAATATTGGATTGACAATTAAAGATAAAAAGTCAAAAGATGTGTTATTTGAAGATAATTTTAAAGATAAATCAAAAGATGGTAATATCATAAATACAGTTAAAAAATTTGTGAATAGTATTCAAGATAATATGGAATGTCAAAAATCAAAGGAAAATATACTCATAGATATAAAAGAAATTAAAAAAAAATTAGGAATGACGGACAAAGAAGAAGATATTGATAATAACACAGTTGATAACACAGTTGATAACACAGTTGATAACACAGTTGATAACACAGTTGATAACACAGTTGATAACACAGTTGATAACACATTTGATAACACAGTTGATAACACAGTTGATAACACAGTTGATAATGCAGGCGAATTATTAGGTAAATAAACATATTTAAATTACTTAAATATGTTTTTTAAATAGTATTAATGAATCAAATGAATGCACCGAAAATAAATGCACCGAAAATAAATGCACCGAAAATAAATGCACCGAAAATAAAAACAGATTTACAAAATAATGATATTCAAAAAAAATTTGAAATACAAAAAAAAATTAACGATAAAAAGAACGTTATGGAAAAAAAAAATTATTCATTTTTAATAAAAAATAGTCCAAAATTACAAATACTTATTGAAAAACAGTTGATGGATAAACAAAAAAAAGAAAAAATTTCTTGCAAAGGCTTTTGTTATGCACTATATTTAATATTTAAAAATTTTGTATTAAAAATGCAAGATCATTTATTATTGGGTGGTGAACACGCTCAAAAGATTTGGCCATCTTCATTATCTCCAAGAAGAAGAAAATCTTTATCACCCAGAGAATTGAAAGAAATTTCTCCTGAAGATAAAAAAGAAATTGTTTTAAACGATCCAAAATTTGGAATGTTTAGTTTATTCAAGTATCATTTAAAAAGAGGTTATTTAAATAATGAATTAAAAAAAACAAATAAAGTATTTTGTTCACATATTTTTTCTCTATTTTTTGCTTTACCGATACTGATATTTATTGGTCAGTGGTTACTATTTTTGGGATTAATTTTACACGAAATAAATTCATTTGATGGCGAATATTGTGCTAATATTGCTACTTTTGAAAATAAATTAATGATTTGTGGAATAAGTATTATATATTTTGCGCGAAGTTTTTTTCTTTGGGATAGTTTAACAAACAGCATTGGATTGGCAAAAATGAATCGGGCAAATAGTTTCACATCCATTATTGATACATTTCAAGAATTTGCATTTAATTTATTTGTATATGGTGCCAATATTTGGGTTGTTTTTATAGAAACTGATATACGTAATATGATTTTAAATTCATTAGCTATGGAATTTTTAATGATACTCGATAATGAATTCGAAGAGTTGTATTTTAGATATGTCCCAGGATCAGCGGGAGATATTTATGATAATATTTTTGTAACATATAAAGAAAATAAAGCTATTGTTGAGAAAAGGAAAGAAAAAGATGGTTGTTTTAATTGTTTTAGTTGTTTGCTCTTTATACCGTATAAAATATTAGTTATTTTTATCTTTTTTTTCCCCTTTTTCTGTTGTTTTATGATTTTCGCCGGCCCCATTTGCAAGTAATTTTTTTTCCAAATTAGCCAACCGTAATATTAACATTTCAATTTCCTTTTCTCTATTCGCATATTCATCACCCAATCCATAGTACCATCTATATAAATACGCCGAACCATTATACGTAATCGCACCCACATTATAAATAATATCAATGGTTTCATATAATATAAATCCTAATACCATTTATATTATATTATATTTTTTATACAAAGTTATATTTCAACCTTTATGGGTATGATTATTTGTATTTCGGGATTTGTTAACCCTATAAATTCCTTTAAATTTTTAATATTTCTTTTCAATTTCCACCTTCTTCCTTTAAATTTTCTAAATTTAGTTATAACATTACTTACAGAAAGATCAGGTTGTTTAGATTTTCTAAAAGAACTAATTTCTTTTGAAAGCTCTTTTAATTTTAATTCCATTTTTTTCAATTTTTTAACCTTATTTTTTAAATGTTTGGGTGCATCTTTCTTTCTAGATAAGAGACGCATTCTCATATAATCATCATTTAATAATTTTTTTCTATATTGCCACGAATATTGTGTTAATTCGCTATTTATATGAGTTAAAGTTGTATTGGAAGAATTATTTCCATTATTTATACCATTATTTCTACACATTGGGCAAGATTTTTGACCCGTTCTAAACCAAGTCATTATACAATTAATATGAAATTTATGATGACATTCGGGTAAAATATATTCGTTATTTTCTATATTTTCAAAACAAATTGAACATTTTTCTTCCATTAAACAAATATATATTAAATTTTTAAATAAAAAATATTCAATAAGTATATTTAATAAGTATATTTATTTAAAGATTTAATGAAACAGTATTTCTTTCACTTTTGGGTTTTCTCCTGCTTTTCTTTGGTCTATTCATATCAGTGTTATTCATCTCATCTAATTCGTTAACGCTGATGGTTGATCCTGGAGATTTTTCTCCAATATTGATCTTTTTTGTTTTTAAACCCGATAAGATATCGCGGAGATCCTGACCCTGTGAACTTGGGCCGCGCATTTCTTTACGTTTCTCGTTCACAGATGCAAAATTAGATTCCATATTTTCAGCATCTTTAAATTCGGCACGTTTATCTCCCCTGGCCATTGAAATGTCAGGTCGCTTATTCATTTGTGTGGGTCCTGGTGGGCCTCCCATCGGAGGTTCCATAGAAAATGTTGGTCCACTCTGAGCTGGACCCGATTCTCCTCCCATCATACCACTCATAAAGCTCCCCAATCCAGGATTATTTTCACCCATTGAATTTGCCGCAGCCTGTGTAAATTGATTCATCAAATCCGGATTTTGTCTCATAATATCATCCATACCTGGCATAGCAGATTTAAACATTGTATTTGTCATATGAAGCATTACCGCACTACCTCCCAACATAAACAATAATTTAAGCTCTGGTGCCATTTTTGCCTTGGAACCATATTTTTCGTGTAATTCTCCAAATACATCATCATAATCATCCATATTTTCATTCACTGATTCCGCCCAACCATCCAATTTTATATCAAATGGATCAAAACGACTATTCAGAAATTCTAACCCAGATACACAAGCCATCAACATTTTTCCTTGAAATTTTACACTATTTCCCTTATCTCGCTCACCCATCAATGTTTCATATTCACCTTTCATTTCTTCTAATGGTGAATCCATTGAATATTTCTTACTTAAAGATGCTCCTTTTTTTTCAATATTTTCAAGTAATCTCAAATATTTAAATTTTTCCTTTAATAATTCCTTCGCTGTTAATTTTTGTACGGATGGTGCAGAAACATTTGGATTTACAGGTATATCATTAAATTTTTTGAAATTACCATCATTTGATTTGGTTTTAACATCTTTATTAGCATCTCCAAAAGATACTTTCTTATCAGAATCTAATTTTATAGAAATATCTATTTTTTCATTAGACAAATCATTTGGTAATTTTATTCCCGAAAAAATATTATTTCTCGCTTCTTTCAATGATGATTTACTTCCTAAATCTATATCATTGATGTCAGACAAATTATCCAATGAAATATTTTCCAAAGAATTTTTGGGCGACTGATTTACTTTATTTGGATTCATTAATAAATCTGCCCCAGGTCCAAAATTTACACTTTTTTTATTTGAAAATTCCGAATTACTGTTTTCAACAATATTAAGTTTCGGCATACTAGATTCAATATCAATTTCTTCAATGTTAATGTCCATCTTATGTTTAATATAGAACATTTAATTTTAAGTAAGACGCATAATAAATATTTTATTTCTTCTAAAATATTTATTTTTTTATTATATCAAATAACTATTTAACTTATATAACATTTTTAATATACCATAATGCTTGTAAAAAAGAATCCGCTAAATCATCTTTTTTTGAATGTTTATTAAAAACATCTACCCATTTATATAATAATTCATTTTCATTAATGTATTTTCTAGTAATTTCTATACCCAATTTTTTTCTTTCATTGTAAGTTGTTTTCTTTTTATTTAAAAATTCTTTTAATTTATTGGATGCGTTTATAAATTCTATATCATCCTTACCATTTTCAATAAAATGTTGCGTTATCATACCCTGTAACATTTTCATTCTAAGAGCTAAAGGGCCAATTTGATTTTCAATTATGATTTTATCTATTTCTTTTTCTCCAAAATTTTTATCCAAATGTTGTTTTAATAATTTACCACATTCTATCATATTTAAAGAATTTGTATTAATTTTTTCTATATAATTTAAATATTTGTTATCAATAAAATGTTCAACATTTGATATTAACTCCTCTTTTGTATATTTTTTCTTAATTCCTTTAAGTGACAAATTTCCAAATATTTCATTTTTATGAGTAAATTCTGTTAAAGCTTTCAAGCTTATTTTATTTTTAATTTTTCTATTAATTTTATTTATTTCTTCTGTAGGAATTAAAAATTTGTTATTTTTCGCGTGAATTTTGCAATAGTAAATATTATTTTTGAAATATTTTGCTTGTTTATTGCATATTTCTTTATTTTTCTTTTTACATTTACATATCCAATGTTTTTCACGACAGATATTTATAACACCCCAATCATAAATTGATATTTTTGAGTCATTATATTCCAAATAACAATAAGCTAAATTTTTAATTCCTACATCAAAACTTAATATTTTCATTATATATCTATCTGAGAAATATTTAAATATTTTTATTTTCTTAAACTTTCTAATCTTAATAAATCTTCTTGTGTTACGATGGGACTAACATATTTACTCTGTAAACTAGCTCTGGATATATATAATTTTTTTAAATCTGATTGTTGATATCCATATGGCGTGTGTGTATCGCTAATACTTTTATATAAATATTTATTTGTTTTATTTATTTCATCTGATCTTTTTACACATTCGGATGACTCATCGCAAGATTTAATTGTGTTATTTTCCATTATAGTTCTACCATTTTTCATTAAGTATTGTCTATATTCATAATTGCTTTTGATACCATTTCTCTTTTTTAATTTTTCATTTAAATCACACGCTGGATTTACATTGGTGAATAGTCGTCTATCACTCATTAACGGAGGATTTGAATGATGGATATTATTTGAACCAGAATAACAAGTGCCCCAACTCATATTTATATAAATATAATATAAAATTATTATTTATAAATTTTATATTATTTTTTTGAATTATTTTTTTTTGAATTATTTTTTTTGAATTATTTTTGCAATAATTCAACCAATTCGCTTTTTTTTAAAGATTTATAACCAGCCTTTCCCTGTTCAGAACACATCTTTCTTAATTCAACAACTTTTAATTTTCTTAAATCAATTGTTTCTCCATCATCTTCCACATCAACAACATCTTCCACATCAACAACATCTTCCACATCAACAACATCTTCCACATCAACAACATCTTCCACATCAACAACATCTTCCGCAGTCTCCTTTTTAACAATAATTTCTTCACTTTCTAAATTGTTGTCAAAATTTTTTGTATTAAATAATACATCTGTATTTTCCAAATTCAAAGCTATTTTTTTAACATTTTCTTCAGACAACATTTCATTTCCAATAACTAAATCATTGCTTTCGCTTTCACTATCATAATCGCTATCATCAGTATCACTATAATCCTCATCGCTATCACCATTTTCAGTATCCGATACATCAATCAAATTAATTCTTTCCTGATTGTCTTTATTAATTTGAACAGGTGTATCATTCGGTAAAAACTTGTCGCGCATCCTTTCTTGGCTGTGACTTTGTATCAAATTAAACATAATTTCTAATTTTTCTTCTACTTTTGATACTCTGGTTCTAAAGTATACAAACAATAAAATACTACTTAATAAAACAGTTGCTAAAGAAATTAACAATAATCTCAATTCTTGCATTATATTATTTATTTTTAAGATAATTCTTTTAATATTTAAACGAAACAAATTAATTTAATGTATCAATTATATTTCGTGAAGATGTAATAATTTCGCTGGGATAATCAAGTTCTTTTAACACCGTAATGCCACCTTTTACATTTGAAATTCCTTTCATAATTTTATAATGATACGTTGGGACATCTTCCTTAATGTCAGTATGCATGCAATTATTTTCTATAAATTTCTCTTTCTCTAAAAGTTTACATAAATTAATAAAATGTGTTGTTAATAAGAATTTAACATTCTCATTTTTTATAATATATTTTAAATAACCGTATGCTGAACTTATTGCTTCATATGGGTTTGTGCCCGAATATAATTCATCAAATACACAGAAATGTTTTTTTTCTGGATTATCGCGAATTATTTCTAAGATATCTTTGCACCTTCTAGCTTCTGCCTGGAATAAACTATCTCTACCGCTTGTATCGGGAATGTTTATATAACAATGTATATAATGGAATGGTGATAATTCGCATTTTTTATAATATCCCATTCCAATTTGTTGAGAGAATATTGTATTTAAAATTGTTGCTTTCAAAATAGTTGTTTTACCTGCTGCATTTGGACCTGTTATTATTCTATTTTTATTTAAATTAATAGAATTTTTGATAGGATTTTTTATAGATGGGTGAAAAACACTCTTCATTCTTAATTTTGTTTTTTTCTGATCTTTTACAAATTTAGTAAAATTTAATTTATGTTTATTTTTTTCTAAACCTTTTAAATTATCAAGATATCCATTAAATCCAAATGAAAAATTTAATATACCATCCAATTCTTCTGAATCATAAATCTTATAAAAGTTTTTCATTATTTTTCCTATTTTAAATACATTTTTTACTGTCAAACATTTTTTTGGAATATTTTTAATAACATTTAAAAAATCTTCTAACTTTTCTCTATTATCCTTTATATCTTTATAGAATTCACCGTATTTATCATAATTTTCTATTATTTTTTCATATTGTTTCATGTTGTCAATTGTATAATTTAAATATTGTCTCAATAATTCAAATTTTTGGGTTATAAAATAAGTATTTTTATAAAAATTATAGCACGATAAGATATTTTGATAAAAATTATATACATACATTCCTGCACAAAATAATATATAAATTTTTTGGTTTGGTTTAACTTTATGAAAAGATGTGAACAATTGTCCAATTGCGTGATTTTTCAACTGTTTAATTAAGATAACTCTATACATTTTCCAAGTAATTGGTATTTTCATACCTTTTAATAAAAAATACGGCACCAAAAAAAGAGCAAATGGTGACATTAAATTTACAACAGGTGATGATAAATTATAAACACTTAATATTTGCATAAAAATGAGTGAATAATTTAACCATTTAATTTTATCCCAACCAATATAGTGATATTTACCTATAAAGTTGTTATCATTTTTTATATCATTGTAAGATGTAAATGTTTCATTGATTAGCTCTTTATTTAATTTTAGTTTTGAAATTTTTTTAAAAATTTCTTGGGTATTTTTAAGAAATTCAACATCAGTTGTGTAAAATTCTGACCATTTTTTAAGATGATTTTTCCCAATCTCAGTTTGCGGATTTAACAATAATTCATACATAGGTTTATTTCCCGGACTATTTTGTTCTAGTAATTCCAAATCAATTTTTAAACTTTCTGGTATTCTATTTTTTTTTTCAATATATTCAATTGGTAATTTAAAATTCATTATATTGAATTTTAAATATAAATTTTTAAATTCTTAAATACGCAATTATTCATTAAAGTGATCGGCGTAATTTGCAGGCATTTCTTCAATAACAGTATTATAATATTCTTGAAAATGTTTTAATTTATCAACGTCATATTTGGTTTGAAAATTAATAGCAATTCCCTTTCTCCCCCATCTACCACTGCGTCCAATTCTATGTAAATAAGTATGTTCGCTTTTTGGTATATCAAAATTAATAACCATACCGACCTGTTGAACATCAATGCCCCTGGCAAATAAATCAGAAGTAATCAACACTCGGCAACTGCCCGATTTAAATTCTGCATTCGTTCTCTTTCTCTCTTCACTTGACATTTTTCCGTGTATTTTCTTCACTGGAAAATTATCTTCTAACATTGCTTCTTCTAAATCATCAACACGTCTGGTACTATTGCAATAAATAATAGATTGGGAAATAGTTAGAGATGAAAAAATATCTTTAATCGTATCATATTTGCCAGAATCGTCATTTAAATTAATATAGAATTGTGCAATACCCTGTAATGTTAATTCTTTATTTTTAACAAGAATTTTAATAGGATTTTGCATAAATGTTTTCGTAACATCCATAAGCTCATCATTTAAAGTGGCGCTAAATAATCCAATTTGAATTGATTCGGGGATATGTTGCAAAATTTTACCCATTTGCTCTTTGAAACCACTAGATAACATCTCATCTGCCTCATCCAATACTAACAATTTTAAGTTCTTGGTGTTAAGATAGCCCCTTCTTATCATATCTTGAACTCTACCTGGTGTACCGACAATAATTTGTGGTACATTTTCATTTAATTCCCTCTTATTTTCATCAATAGATACACCACCAACTAATAATTGAGATGTAATTTTTAAATAATTACCAAGTTGATCAACCACGTGCTTAATTTGTCTAGCCAATTCGTGAGTAGGGGCCAATATTAATACTTGAGATGCTTTATTTTTTTCATCCATTAATTGTAATGCACCAACAACAAACGTACCGGTTTTACCAGTTCCCGATTGAGCTTGTGCTATAATATCCATTTGTTTATTACCTCTACCATAGATAAAAGGATATATCGCCTTCTTTTGAATTGAACTAGGTTGTTCAAAACCATATGCATAAATACCCCTCAATAATTCATCTTTCAGATTTAATTTAGTATCTTCCCATGATGTTATTTCATATTTATCATTTTTTTTATTTTCAGTCATTTTTTCGTTTGTCGGATTCATCTTAATATAAAATATTATTTATTTTTAAGTTAGTTTAATTTAAACCTTTACTTAAAAATAAATTTAAAAAAAAATGATTTAAACCATTAAACATATTAATATTAATTATGATCGCATCCAATATGAGTAAAAAAAAATATAATTTAGTCCAATTTGAAAATATAAAAGATAATAGTTATATACCCGAATTAAATATTACAAGTATCAAAATAATTAATAAAATATCTAAAAAGGTTGGGGCACCATCATATAGAAAAACACCAGTTTTCAGAAAAAAGAGAAATGATCAAGAGTTTAATTCAAACTTTACAACAACAGCATTCGCTATAAAAAATGATGAAAATCAAATAAACCAAGATAAAATTAGAGAATTATTGAATAAAATTACAAATAATAATTACGACGAATTGTCAGAAGAAATCATTACCAATTTACAACATTTTATATACACACAAAACGATATGGTATTAATGGATTTTGGAAAATCAATATTTGAAATAAGCAGTGTTAATAAATTTTGGGTGAAATTATACGCAAAATTATTTAATAAATTGATATTAACTTTTCCAAAAATGCAAAGAATTTGTATTAATGAATATACAAAATTATTGAACATTTTCAAAGTTATTGAATTTGGAGATGAAACTAACTATGATGAATTCTGTCGTATTAATAAAAATAATGCAAAAAGACGATCTCTATTATCATTTTATATGGAATTATATAAATATGATATTTTAGGAAACGATGATCTTAAAATATTAATTAAAACATTATTTGATTTATTTAAAACTAATTCCAATAATAAACAATTGGTAGAAGAAATATATGAAAATATAGATATAATTTTAAAAGAAATTGGAAAAACTTTAATGAGTGAACAAATTGGTAAATTTATACAAGAAAATCTTATTGACATTTATAATATTTTGAAAAAAAACAAAATAAGTAAAAAAATAAATTTTAAATTATTAGATATTTTTGAAGAATTGGACATTGACGATTTAGATTAAATATTTTTAAAATAAATATAAATACAACAGATATATTTATTTATTATGAATAATGTTAATTGTAGAATTTTAGACATTGATGAAGATAATACACAAAAAAAATTTGAATATAATGAAATAATGAATTTAGTTGATATTTCAATCGATGAAAAAAATAATAATGAACATAAAGATTTATTATTAGCGTTGGAAATATTTTATAATGAAAATTATATTAAATCGGAATTAGAAAAGATTGCCGATTATTACAATATTTCAAAACGTAAAAAGAAAAAAAATAAACTTATTAAAGATATTGTTAAATTTGAATGTGATGTGGAGAATGAATATATTACAAATAGAAGGAAAACTATGTGGTTTTACATTTCAGAATTAGAAACTGATGAAATAATGAGTAAATATATAATATTTAATTAAATTATTATAATATATACAAAATGCTTCAGTCTATTTTAAACGATGATGTGGAATATTTATTAAACAAAAAGGTAGCAAAAAATGATATTGGAAATGAAGTATCGGTATATGATGTTGAATTATTTGATGTAAATGTTGCTATTTGTATTGGAGAAATCATTGATACATTCATTGATAAATTAATATATTATTGTCCTGTTTATTTAATTATTAAAAAACTTAATGTTGAAAGAATTGGATATTTTGAATTTTATAAGCAAGAATTAAAAACAATTACAGATAAAGGTGGTGATATAGATATTTCATTATTAGAAGGACCGTTGCTATTTGACTACGTTGATTCTGATTATCTAGTAAACAAAGTTTCAAAGGGTCAATTTATAAATAAATTTATTTTAGAAGATGAAGAATTTACTAAATTACAGTTGGTAAAAACTAAAAAAAAAGAACTAGGTGATAAGTCAAGTGAGGCAGCCGATGCAGTGTCAAGTGAGGCAGCCGATGCAGTGTCAAGTGAGGCAGCCGAGGGCGAGACGAAAGCCAGTGCAGCAGCCAGTGCAGCCGTTATTAAAACGGTTGGAAGATCAGATAAAACATCAACCGAGCAAATATATGACGATGTTAATAGTATTCCAGATATCAATAAAATTAAATTAAATGGTGAAAAAAAAATAAATGAAGAATTGTTACTATCATCAAAAAAAACATATTTAGAAGATATTAAATCATATAAAGGTGGGGGAAATGAGTTTTGGATACAAGAGTTTTATAATAACAACCATTTTAATATCCAGGACGTTGAAAATAATGGCGATTGTTTTTTTGCAACATTAAGGGAAGCTTTCAAAACATTTGATGTTGTTATCAATGTTAGTACAATCAGAAATATTCTTTCCAGAAAGGTTTCTCAAGAAGATTATACATTTAATAAAACTATTTTTGCCGATACTGTAAAGACATTAAAAGGCTATCAAAAAAAGTATAAAGTTGTTAAAGAAAATATATTAAAAAAAACAAATGAAAAAAAAACATTATTAAAAATAGCTTTAGCAAAGAAAGATGATAGAAGTGAAACCAAAAGAAATGGTACGAGAATGGATAAAATTAATAAAGAACTTATTGTTTTGGAAACTGAAAAAAATCGTCTTAGTAAAGCATTTGGCCTTTCAAATGATATATATAAAGGTAAACAATTTATGAAAAAAGTTAAATCATTTGAGGATTATTTAAAAGTTATCAACAGTACTGAGTATTGGGCAGACGAATTGGCAATTAGTCTTTTAGAATTTTTATTTAATATTAAGGTTATTATTATTTCGGAAGATAGATTTGATGATGGTGAATCAAATATTTTAAGTTGTGGTACAACAATATTAATGCCAATAGAAAAAAGAGGAGAATTTAATCCAAAATTTTATATTATGGTTAACCACACTGGAAATCATTACAAATTAATTAAATATAAGAATAAAGCAATGTTGGATTTCTATGAATTGCCTGATGTAATTAAAGAAAATATTAAGAAAAACTGTAGTAAATCATTATTTAAATTTATACCATTATTCAAAGCGTATTTCGCCAAATAAAATTGCAAAATAAATAAACTTTATATATATATATGAAATTTATTAGTATTCCAATATTTGTAGTAAGTTTATCAATTGGTTTATTTTTAACATATATAACAAATCCACCAACCAGAACTATTTTTGTTTTTCCCACCCCAGAAAATGTAGATGAACTTATTTTTAAAGATAAAAGTGATAATTGCTTTTCATTCGAGGCAAACGAAGTTGATTGTCCTGATAACCCAGATGATATAAAAAAATACGATGTTCAATAAATTATTAGTAAAGTATTTTATATGTTTATATTATATTATGTTTGTAAGACGATTGCTATATAGTAAATTTGGAAAAAATGTTATATCTATTCTTTTAGGTTTAGGATTAGCCACATTGTTTAGAAAAGTTTGTAATGAGAGAAATTGTATGGTATTTAAGGCACCCGAATTAAAAGAAATTAAAGATAAAACATTTAAATTTGATGGTAAATGTTATAAGTATGAAGAAAATTCAACAAGTTGTAAAAATACCAAAAAAAGAATTGTTGATTTTGCGTAATATATCTATTAAACCAATCTTTTAGATTTTATATATGGCAACAAGTATTAATTCGTTACCCAATGAATTGAATACAAAATCCAATGATGTAACTTTAGAGGTTAGTGAGAAAAATAACATTGTTCAGCAAAATTATAGTTCCGACTCCTTTTCGCCACCGCAAAAACAACAACAACAACAACAACAACAACAACAACAGGAGCAAAATAAAAAAAAAAATTTAGCTGAATTATCAAAGGATTCAATTAACAAAATAATACAAGGTTTGCAAGACGCTTCACAAAGTGGATCCACGACATTGCAGAGTAGAGATATCCCAATGATGACTGACCAAATTATGCATGATAATGCGGCCAGACCAAATTTTGTACCAAGTCCACCTGTTGAAAAGGCAAATTATATTCAGGATGAAGAGACAATGGAAACCTTAATTAACCAAAAGAAGAATCAACACAAAAACAATATGGATAACTTTTATGATGAGATACAAACGCCACTGCTTATTATGCTTATGTATTTTATATTTCAATTACCAACATTTAAACATTCAATGATAAAGAATTTTCCGCTATTTTTCTTTAAAAATAAAGAATATAATTTCAAGGGTATGGTTTTTAATACCATTTTATTTGGTGGTTTCTATTATTTAATTATGAAATCTATCAAATATTTAAGTGAACTATAATTATTCTCTCAGAAAATTTATAATAAAACTTTATAATTTTATTATTAATTTACTTTCTTTTTCCGCGTTTTGTTTCGTGTTCTAGTTTTTTGCATTGTTCTAGTTTTTTTGAATTTCTTTTTTTGGTTTTTTTTATTTTTTAAATGTGGGATGTAACGTAAAAACCACCATTCAAATTCAAGAGTATTTCTTCTTTTTCTCAATTCACTATACTTTGCAGCTTTTTCTGCTCTCATCATTTCAAACGTCAATTGCTTTCCAATACAATTAATATTAAATCTTTTAAAAATACCAGTTAAATCAGGTTTCCGATGACGCATCATTCTAAATAAATAAGAACTGGCGCATAATAAACGATTTATTTTATAATTTGAATCTTTTAAAAATAAAAAAGCTAAATAGAAACTTAAAATTGTTTCCAATGAAGCAATTCTTACCTTTTTATCTTTTATATTTATTACATTATAACTATGACAAGCAATTGGTTTAAAAATATAAACTAGCGTTTTATTATTTAATTTTAAATCAATATATTCCGGAATAACATCATCAATTTCTTCGTGTTTAATAATCTCAATATTTTCATATCCATTCTTTTTTAATTTTTTTTTTAACATAATACTCAATTCATCGGGATCCTCATATAAAATATCAAAATCTGGTATTTTTTTTATTGTTTTTGTTTTTCTTTTATAAGTATTATAGTACATACCACCTGCATACATACCAAATAATACGCATTTATGCGTTATAAAAAAGTTTAATAATATTTTATAAATATCTTTTTTTATATGCGTTTTGTGATTTGATTTTGTACCATATTGAATTAGTTTTTCAAATGAAGTATTTTTGCAAATATTTTTAGTTAAAGGATAATTTTTATTTAATAAACTTAATCTTTTTAATACTTTTTCCCAACGGGTCACATTACCATCGGGGCGACTTAATTCAAGATACATAGACATTCTTAAAAAATTTGGAGGCGCATAAAATATTTTATCCCGTTTTATTGATTTCTTTTTTATTGCTTTGAATAATGTATGATTTAAATATGTAATATCGGCAACGGGAATATAATTAACATAAACTTTAAATGTTCCCGAATGAACACCCGATTTAGCTTCAACCTCAATAAACCCTTTATCATAATATATATCAGCCAATTCTTTCGCGTGTTTTAGCGGCGTTGGTGAAAAAAAATCGTAATCTGGGAGTTCTATACTGTTATTATAAAACTGATCTTCTTTTGGTAATATATTATTAATTGCTGTCCCACCATAACATATTAATTTATTTCTTTTTATAAATTTTTCAACAATATTAATTATTTTTATTATTTCAGGATTACTAGTCATTTCTTTCCCCCTTTTTTTTTCCAATCTATCAATTGATGAACGCAAAACTGCCATTTCACATTCTTCAAATGTCATTTTGTTTCCACACTTTATCATATAACTGTTATATAATCAAGATAAAATAAATATAATAATAATTTATTTTATAATAATTGTTTATTAAGTTGGACATTTTCCACCGGGTAGTTGTTTATATAATTTCATATGGACTGTTCCCGGAACATTACACCAAATATCACGTCTTATTGGATCCAGACTTGGGTCCACGGGTTTTGCTGCACCAGCAAACACCCTTAATCTTCTCAATTTTTTTGCTTTCAAAATAAATGCTGATTTTTTTTTAGAAAATTCTCCTTTATAAAATTGCATTTGTGTATCATTAAATCCAGCTCCAAAATTCATTAAAATGGCTTGACACCCATAATTCATATGGATATTTGCTGACGAATTTTTTTTTGTTGTAATATCCGGATAAGTCACACAGTAATTATTTTTATGTTCTTTTACATTAAATGTTTCAGAATCATTTTTAATTTTATAATCACTTTTATAATTTAATTTACCATCTTCATCTCCACCATTCATTAATTCAAAGAATTCATTATTATTTTTATACGATGTTGGGTTATTTGGCGGACCTTTTGCAAAAATAATAACTTTATTCCGCAATGTACTAATATCTGCAAAAAAAACATTATTTTCAACAAGTTCTTTACCATTTCCACTATATTTATTCGTGTCGCCAGCGCCGGATCTCTTCACAATACCACAATAGCCATATTTTGCTGGCAATAATTGATCGGTAAATATTTTTTTTATTGAATTTGCCAATATAGAATAAACAGTATCATTGTCACTCATAATCCTAAAATTAAGTATTAGCGGATCTGTTTTATTACTAACACCACCTTCAATTGCCCATTTTTTAACCTTTTCCAATACAGTTGTTATATTAAGTTCATTTAACGTATCTTTAAATTTGCAAGTATTGCATTTAGTTACATTTTTACTCGCTACTTCTGGATATGGTCTACCCTGTAATGCAATTACCGCTTTACCCTTTTTTAAATAAATTTCAAAATCTAAAAATCTAACACCTCTATTAATAACATTTTCTAAAGCTTTCTCGTCAACCCAACCATTTACAGCTGGACCCGTACCACAACTATTATAACTACCCATAATATGATAATCAATTAATGCAAACTTTGTTCCTTTACCATAATCACCTTCTTTTTCATAATCTTTGAATGCAACTATATTGTTATATAAACCATCGTCCTCTTTATCTGTTCGGATCATTTCATCCACATTATCTTTTGATTTAGAAAATTCTTTTCGTAAATATACAGAATATGAAAATATAATCAAAAATATTATACAAACAAGATAAACGACAATTAAATAACAATTCCCAGACATAGCCGAATCCATCGCCTCTTTCATTGCATTCATTGCCTTATTTGTCCCACTTGAAACTTTATCCATAATAATATATATCTATATTATTTAATTAATATTTAAAATAATATTATATATTATATTATTCAAAGTATGACAGGTGGATTAATGAACCTAAATGCAACTGGCAATGAAAATATAATATTAAATGGTAATCCTAAAAAAACATTTTTCAAAGCAACTTTTAATAAATTTACTAATTTCGGGATGCAAAAATTTAGGATAGATTACGAGGGTCAACGACGGTTAAGCGAGACAAATCCGACTGTTTTAGATTTTAAAATACCGAGATATGCCGATCTATTATACGAAACATTTATTTGTGTTACAATACCTGATATTTGGAGTCCGTTATTATACTTAGATACTGTGTATAATGATAACGGCTTTCGGACTGGCGGTGATCCCAGGGGGGGAGATAGCAATGCAGTCATACCTTATGATTTTAAATGGATAAAAGAATTGGGAGCTTTTATGGTTAGAGAAGTTGAGATCCATAGCGGTGGCGTATGTTTATCTAAATATTCCGGTGAATATTTATCTTGTTTAAAAGAAAGAGATTTTAATAAAGTAAAAAAAGATTTATGGAATAAAATGGTTGGTAATACAATTGATATGCATTCTCCCGAAGACGATATTGGTAGAGAAAATATTTATCCACACGCACAAGCTGATAACGTCGGTTCTACAGTAGAACCCAGTATTAAAGGAAGAAAAATTTATATACCATTGGATGCGTTTTTCTGCGATTCTAGTAAATTGGCCTTACCATTGGTCGCTCTTCAATATCAAGAAATATATATTAAAATAACATTTGAACCTATTAAAAATTTATATGTAATTAATGATACAACGCAAGTACAATATTCACACGGTCTGGGTCCGAGGATTTCACCAAATCCAAATGAACAAGAACATCAAATATGGAGATTTTTACAACCGCCACGTGATCCATCTGGTTGCAAATCTAAAATCGCCGAGTGTAAGAAAGCGGGTTACGATACAACAATAACCGATTGGAATGCTGATATCCATTTAATTTCAACATATGTTTTTTTAGATAAAGAGGAACAAAGAGTTACATCTCAAAATAGTCATAAAATATTATTTAAACAAATACATTGTCACAAATTTTTTGATATTGCTGGATCCCATATAATAAAAATAGAAAGCAAAGATTTGGTTGCAAATTATATGTGGAGATTTAGAAGAAGTGATGCAAAAAATAGAAATGAATGGAATAACTATACCAATTTGCCATATTCTAATCTTCCAGGAAAATTTTTAGAATTGTTTGATATTAAAAAAATGGATGATTATGGGATTGGCGAAATCAAAAAGGGTTGGGGAAATTGTTTTATTACCGGTAATACAAATACAGATGATCCAAATTTAAATAATAAAGACATTTTATTAGATATGGGAATCATTCTTGGGGGCGTATATAGAGAAAATATTTTTGACGCGGGCGTTTATAATTATGTTGAAAAATATAATAAAACCACCGGTAATGCAAAAGACGGATTGTATTGTTATTCTTTCGCAATAAATAATAATCGCAAAGAATATCAACCAAGTGGATCAATGAATTTAAATCGGTTTAAAACATTGGATTTTGAATTTAGCACACTTGTTCCCAATTTTAGCTCAGAAGGTAGTATTGAAGAATATATTTGCGATTCAAGTGGTAATCCAATTTCTTTTAGAAAAAATACCGCCAATTTATATGATTATACATATGACTTAACTGTTTTTGAAGAAAGATATAACGTTTTAATGATACAATCCGGTAGATGCGGTCTTCTTCACGCAACATAATTTTTTTTATATTTTTTTAAATATAAAAAAATCAATGAAATAAACCCCACGCTGAATTGAAAAATTTAGGTCTAGCATCCGGGTTAAGTGGTTTATATGTTTTTGTATATGCATTGTCAGAACCACCCAATCTATTTTCAACTTTACTCTTTAACAAATTTCTTTTGTAATAATCATCCAACGATAAATCTGTTTGACCTATATCCATATTATTTGTCATATCCGTGTATGAACTACCCTGAACGGCGGTTTGTCTTAAATTAAATACTTGTTCAAAATCTTCAAAATTCATTCCTTTTGATGGTGATTTACCAATACCCAATGTCCTAGACGCCCAGCTACTTTTAAATGAATCTGAACATTTATCCTTTGGTTTTAATTCACCTGCTTTTATTTTGTCATCAACCCATTCGCATATATCATCAAAATTCGCTTCCTTTGTTTTACTATTTTGCCAATATAAAGGAATTTTATCAAAAGCATCCATCGATATTCCCAAATCAATTCCTTGCATCCTCTGCATCTCTCTCTCTGTTAAATTCCTTTCCAATGCTGCAATCTTCGGTCTATTTGGATCATACCAATAATCTTCCCATTTTCTTTTATGTATGTATGTTTTCCAACTTTCGGAAGAATTGTTCGCCGTAATATTAATTTTAGCAAACACATTCGCCTTTTTATAAATTATAAGTAAATTATCACCGTCTGTTTGATAACTAAAACCGATTATTTGAGAAACAGATTTCTTTTTTAGTTCTTCAATAAATTTAAAAATTGCTCGATCGCGTGAATCATTTCCTTCATTGATGAGACCATTGTCATTTTGTTGTACACCATCGACTAACTTTTGCGCCATACCGCCTTCTTTATTATATTTTCTTATTAAATCATCTGTCATTAATACCTGTGTTATTTTTATTGTTGAATCAAAATCTATTTTTCCATCAACACTATCCTTTTGTTCTACTTCATATTGATTAAATAATTTTGAATGAGTGCATTCATCATCATCATTACATCCATTCTCATAAACGTGTTTCATTTGAATAGCTGATTTATTACAAGTTTCTTCGCATTGTTTAGATGTTCTACAACCGTGAATGGCTGCGTCATATGTGATTGTTGCCCCATCAGGACCAACTGTTCCGCCTTTATCTATATCTTCATAACCATTGGATTCCGCCCCTTGCGGGGTTGGTCCCAAGCATTCTTGTGGACACATTTTAAAGAAACGTTGAATACCATCAACAGTTTTTGTTGTTTTGATATCTTCATCGCAATTGCCATTTGTAAATCTTCTCGGAGCACAATTTTTTAAACATCCAGATGAACCAGTCGCCCCTTCCCTAATTGTTTTACGAAAACCCATAAAACCTTCTGTTGTATCAGCTTCTGTTGTATCAGCTTCTTCGGAATATAATTTAAATTCCGAATATCCAGCATCTTCTACCAATCGTTCTCCTTCATTTAACGATGTTTGATTACCTTGCATATAACAAGAATCCCACGAGTTTTTTGCATCACAATTGAGTTTTGCATAATCCCTTTCAGTGTCGGTAACTGCTGTAATTAAATAATTCCCAGAGCTTGTTTTGTCGTCTCTTATACCGGGTATAGTTATGTTTTTTACGTTTAGAGGGGTTTCGCCATCATCAATCTCTGTTGCCACTTGAGCCAACTTTTTATCCAAATAAGTTGTTTTACAAATATTGCGATTTCCACCCAATCTATTCTTCAAGTTACCCAAAGTTTCTAATTCATTGTCACCCCATTTCCTTGATTCTGTTTGTGTACCATATCGCTTAGTTGGATCTACATAATAAAATTTATTCTTTGCATTACCCTCACCATCATCTCCGTCCGGCGTTTGTTGACACCCCCTACGATAACCAACAACACCATCAACCTCGTCCTCATATATATTAAAAAATTTATTTTCAATTTGTCCATTTGTCCAACGAGCATACTCCGCACATTCCGAATAAGTTAAATCCGTATCACCAAGAACTTCACAAACTGAATCTTCCACAATTGGTTTTCCTACGAGAGTAACACCGTTGGTATTTGTGTTTTCAAATTTACATAAACAACCGTCTTCGTTCTTCGCCTCCTTGGGATTACACGTTATTCTACTTGTTTCACTAGACTTATCATATAAATAACAACTTCTTAATTCCTTTTCAGATAAATTCTTACCCCCCACTATCTCGCTCTCGTCCGTTATACATTTGTGTGGGTCATTTGGATTCTCCGCCACCATCCCAGGAATATTAGCGCACATTTTTAAATATGGTTCTAGTTTAGGATTCCGCGTAGTTCCATCAGAACTATAACATCTGGGTATATATTCGGTTTTGTCCGTATTTACAGGACTAACATAATTTAATCTGCAAGATGTGGCATATTTGTTTCCTTTGCAAGTTTGAGAATTGCCCCCATCAGTGTTCGGATCAAAACCATCCGGGCACGTTTTAGTTATAAAATTTATATAAAACATACCCCTTGGCATTATCATCAAACTTCGTCCATCAGCAATTAATGGATAAGGGACACATTGATCATTACCTCTGCATTTTACAGGGGTTTCAGTACCAAAACCTTGATCACCACTCTCGGTTTTATGTTGACTTCCATAAAAATAATATTTTTGTTCATTTTCTTGTTTTATTCTTTTTAATTCGTTAATATCCCTAATAACTTTATTTATAAGTTCATCCTCATTACTATCACTTCCGCTGAACGCCTGGCCTTGCGAGGAGATTGAGGGAATTACTGTAATAAATGAATAACCATCATCGTTAACATATAAATTTATTATGGTTGTTCGTAGGTTTTCTTTAATGGGGTTAACGGGTAGATCACTACTGTCCCAATCAACTAAATTAAGTAAATCGGATTTATAAATTTTGTCTAAATCTTTTTGGTACCAATCCATATCGTTACCTCTCGGAATACCCCAACCCACATCCTCATCGTCAGCATTTTTTGCCTTGGTTCTAACGGTATACACTTTAGCTTCTGTATTTTCGGCCTTAAATATTTCATCACGGTCATCATATATTTTAACTAAAATTTCTTTTACAATACCATCTTGGAGTTGCCAGTTTTCATCAGATTCAACTTTTTTTAAATTATATTTATACCACCTATCATTGATGTTATTTTGAAATGGTGTATTTCTCTTAGAATCAAATACTTTGCTTGTTATTAATGTTTCATCGCTGTCGCCTTTTGAAAAATAAATTTTAACATTTTCGGTTTTTGATTCGGGGTTGAAACCTAAACCCTCTATTATGCCCGTTTTTAATACATTTTTTTTAAAAAATGACATAACATCGTTAAACCTATTTTGTTTAAAAGTATTGATTTTCTGAACTATTTTATTTTGTTTTATTATTTTTTCCATATTTATGAATCCTTCTATTTTACATCGCCCACCACTACCCATTGGTCGCGGCGCTGTCCATTCGGTTTTTGAACTACATTTATCAAGCGGTAACCCACTGCATCTTTCTAACCAGAGATTATAATCATCGTTCCTGTTAGTTGCTTTCATACTTTTAATTCTCTGAATAGGGCCACATTTTTCAACGGACAAATCCAGCCCCCATAAAGGAAATTTTGCTGGTAAATATTTGGAAGCTTTCCACTCATCTTCTGTAAATTCATTAGTAATGGCAGAACCCCAATATACAGTTAATATATCATTACGCATATCACTTTTTTTAAAATAAGCACCGGGTGGGTGGTCTGAATTTGTTTCATTACCCTTTTTAATTCGTTTACCACCAATATCATTACCTTCAAAAGTCAAATACTCAGGAAAAATCATAATTAAATTATCCAATTCCACCTCTGTTTTTGGCGAAGATAATATTATTTTTTTGTCAAAAATGTCTGATCGCGGATTGACACAATCTTCACCCTCATAAGACTCATCAATCATTGAACAAGCATTTAGTGTTTTATTTGTTAAATTATCTCTCATAAATTGTTTTAATTCTCCAGCTGGATCATTTATATTGTCACTAATACCAATAGCAATATTTAGTTCATTCATTAAATAATTTTTTACACTAGTAAAAACTTCTCTCATAACATCGTTGAGTGCCTTAACACCCTCATCACCTGATATGGTTGGAAGCGAAATTTCAATATCTTTAATATTGTTGTATGTGGACTCATCAAAATATTTTATATATGACATTGAAATATGCCATTTAATAATTTTTAAAACCATTATTTTAATGTGAATATTAGAATATTCAGGGTTGCCTGGACTCTTCCCGGCGCAATCTTTAAGATCTCTATAATTTTTGTTTAATCCGTCAATAAGCTTCATTAATTTCATTTCGTCTTTAATACTAAATCCAATAATTTGTTTTAATAAATCGGTATCTATAAGGTTAAATATATCATTTAAAAACTCTTTTTTTTGTTTTATACCATTATTATTATTGCAATTTTGATCTTGTGAAATTTTCTCTTGATCAACTAACATTTTTTCAATGTTTTCCAGCGCTTCTTTTGCATTAGTAAATACACCATATAATTCACTAGTTGTTGGTGGAATAATTATTTCTGATGACGTCATCCCTTCACGAATATTTTCATATATTACCTTTGATATTTCGTTCATTTCCACATTTTTCTGTTCATTTTTACAATATTTTTTTTTTTCCTCAATATCTTTGGAACAACGAGGCCAATCCTCCTCCTGTATTTTTGTTGAACAGATCAATCCATCCTTACAATCTGCGTCAATGTCACAATGGCCAGCGCACTCATCCAATTTTCTCTTGCCCCACGAACCTTCGGCGTCTGTTTTTTTGCAGTAACTATTAAAATCGCCCTTTCGGCGATCACAAGTATTGGCATCTAAGCTATGATAATCAATAAACCAATTTTTTGGAGTGTTGGTTTCAGAAAGACGGTTTTTACAACCCGTTGGCATCTTTTTCCAACAATGATTTTTATCTTTGATTGTTTTATTTCTATCTGTGGTGTTTATCCTTTTCCTGTTCCCACTGAGTGACTTTGAATTTTTTGCAGCGTTTGTTCCGGCTCTTGTTCCAAAAAAAGCCATACCACCCCAATATCCACTTTTATAAGTATACAATCCATTGGTATGGTAAGCCCCATCGAAATTATAACCACCACCACCCAGGGAAAATCCTTGTTTTTTTGCAATATATTTACAAGCTGGTATGTCTCCTCTATCGCATTTATTTTGTAAATTATTTATTGCATCATCAATGTTAAAGTCAGTTGTAACTTGTATTGGCATTACACCAATATTGACGCCTGTGTTACCTTCTATTGTCTTTTTTTTTAAAATAACAAATAAAATTATAAATAATGCTAAAAATAATAAAATATATATAAGCATAATAATTTGTATATATATTTATAAGATATATTTTAATTCATCTATTTTATTTCGTTTGTGATAGGAATAAATTTTAGATAATCCAACGGTCTTCTCCCCGGCCCATTTGAATCTGTTTTTTTATTCATATCCCCATTTATTCCAATAAATTTTAACTTCCCACTAGATACTCCTTCATTTTCCACATATTTAACTTCTTTATTATTTACAAAAATTTTAATATCGTGATTTGGTTTCTTATTTTTTCTTATTTCATAGCGAATCGTATATGGCCCTCTTTCAAGCATATGCTTGTATCTTTTTTCACTCAAACCTTTTAATAAACAACCATCGCCAGTATAACCATCTCTATAAACGCCAATTGTAAAACCTGAACCAGTTTCATCCGTATAAAAACCCCAATTACCCTGAACAGTTGGATATAATTGTTGATCCGTTGGAACAGCTATTTCTAAATTATAATTATCCACATTCGGTAAAATTATTTGTTTAAATTCGTTGTTGTGAAATGTTTTTTCACTAACATTGGTAAATCCTTCTAAAAATTTACCATTTATCTTTGCATTTTTATTATTAAATTTCCCCCACCATCCGCTGGTTTTTAAACCACCCCACCAATTTCTTACTTTTTTTACTTTTGTTTCAGTTATATTTTTTGTCTCATTCGTCGTATTTTTTAAATCAGAAATCATATTTCCAATAATAAAAACAAACACAAACAATACTGTAAAATATATAAATATTTTTATGCTAATATATACAAGATCCATAACAGTTATACTTATTATTATACAATATTTTAAAAAAGACTTTTAATAAATTTTTTAACAGCTACCGAATCAATAGATACAAATTGATCACTGAAATCAGCATACATATTAGACAACACAAAAGCTAAAACAAATAATAAAAGTATTGATAAAAAATTATTAGTCCAATCCATATATTTATATATGATATTTTATTTAACAAAATGTGTGTTCAATTGTTGTGATACTAAAATAAACGTACAACATTTAGGTAAATGTTTTATCTTATATGCGTTTATATATGCGCAAGTTGAGCGTAATCCCCCTAAATAATCCAAAATAGTATTTTCAAATTTACCTTTATATGGCACTTTTATAACTCGCCCTTCGGAAGCTCTATACGTTGCCATTTTACCATAATGTTTTTTCATTGCCAATTCACTACTCATTCCATAAAACATTTTAAATTTTTTATCTACATTATTTACGTTTTCAATAACTATTTCTCCCGGATTTTCATCGTGACCCGAAAAAACACCACCACACATAACAAAATCGGCGCCACCCCCAAATGCCTTCGCCATATCACCGGGACAAGTTATACCGCCATCACCGATTATAAAACCGCCACAACCGTGCGCAGCATCTGCACAATCTATAATAGCGCTCAATTGAGGAATCCCAACACCAGTTTTCATACGCGTTAAACAAGCACTTCCCGGTCCGATACCAACCTTAACAATGTCAACACCACCATTAATAATTAATTCTTGTGTCATTTCACCGCTGGCAACGTTGCCAGCAATAATAATTTTTCGTGGATATTTTTTTCTCAAATACTTGCAAACATTTACTAATTTTTCCATATAACCATTCGCAACATCAACACATATCCACTGAATTTCGGGAAACATTGTTAATATTTTTTCCAATTTTATTAAATCATTTTTACCAATTCCGATAGAAATAATTATATTTTTAATATATTCATTGTAACTATCTTTTTTCTTTTTTTCTGTTAGAAAAGATTCATAATCATCAACAGTATAAAATTTATTTAAACACGTCATCATTTTATGTTTATTTAATACGTCTGATACTTCAAACGTTCCAGTTGTATCCATATTGGAAGATATTATGGGAATACCTGTCCAAGAAACTTTACTATTTTTAAAATGAAATGTTCTTTCTAATGAAACTTCGGAACGCGATGAAATAGTGGTACGCTGTGGTCTTATTAAAACATTATTAAAATCTAATTGTTGTTTAAAATCTATTTTCATTTATGTTTAGCATTTATAATGTATTTTTTAAATAATATTTTTATGTAATATTATTTATATATAAACCAATGGGAGACAATACACTTGAAGAAAGAATTGAAAAAAGAAAAGAAGAATGTTCGCTTGACACACATTCATGGATATCTGAAAAAAATATATGTGTACAAAATATTAAAACCATTGAAATATTTTTACAAAAACCACTTGTTGGTAGTTTAGCCATAGCGTTAATAGCATATTTTTTTGCTGCATTTTTATATAAAATTAAAGGAATGCCTCTAGAAAAAAGCAATAAACAAAAACCATATCTTGGGAAATATATCAAATGTGGTACTATTGATGTAGAAACATTATTATTTTCAGATAGCCCGGAATTAGGTATTGTCCAAAATGAAGCTTATTTACCCGGTAAACAAAATAAATATGGTAAAATTTTTTGGCCTTGGTTAAGTGAATATTTATATCCACCAAAACCCAATAAGGATGAAAGTGGAAAATTAGATTGGTTTTATGTTTTTATGTTACCCTTTTATTTAACTTTAAAATGGACAACAATGCTTTATTATTCATCATTTTGCGCTATTAAAAATACATTTTATAAAGCAGATCACTGGGGTAGTTTAAGTGAAATTAATAAGATTAATAAAAAATTATGGTTAAGCGATTTATTTGTTGTATTTTTATGCATCCCAATACTTTTATCTTTCGTTATGCCTATGTTATTTGTTATTATTTTAATAACAGCAATTATAATAGCACCAATAAGATCGCTTGTGTGGAATTATGGCAAAGGTAGTCACTTTATAAGAGGTAAATTTCCCGATCCAACAGATGAGGATGGTGAATATAGAGTTTGGTATGTGATGAAAATGTTTGGTTGGTTTTTTTTTGGTTGGATTGCGCAATCGGCAGTTACGTCAATGGGTATTTTTATATTACATATTTTATGGTTTGCCAGTATATTAATGGGATCACAAGAAGCAGAAAATGATGGATTAAAAACAATAATAAAAACTTGGGCAAATATTATTTGGGACTACAAGTTTATTTGGGCAATACTGGCGGCTATGTTATGGTTAAATAATTTTAAAAGTTATTTATATGGCCAAGAAGCCGCAGATTTAGGAGTTAATGGTGGAGACGGACCTCTGAGTTTTATCAAAGAAGAGAATCAAGAAATGATTATCGGGACCATTAGTGGTGCGATTTTAATATTATTAATGTTGCAACAAAGTAAGTATTACGGTAGTTTAAGCAATAAAAAACCGAAAAGTAGAAATTGTGGCGATGATTGTTCGGCGCCAATAGGCGATGGCGATGATGGTGAGAAAAAATCTGAAAAATGTCTCAATCCAACATATGATCCAACAAAATACACATTTCTCGGTATCAAAACTGGTCAAATAAAAGAAAACTTTAAAAAAGGTTTTAGGAAAAAAATGGGTGCAAATAAAACAGACGAAAAACTCGCAGAAGAAAAACGAATAGAATATGCAAAAAAAGAGAAGACAAAATCCGAAACTGTTTAATACATTTTACTTAAAAAATAATATAAATACATAATTAATATTATTTATAAATGGGTAAAAAAAAAAAGGTAAAAAAGGTTTCTCCAAATGGGAAACCTTTCGTAAGTGTTTGCACACCAACTTATAATAGACGAATATTTCTTCCAAATTTAATTAAATGTTTTCAGGCTCAAACTTATCCAAAAGAATTAATGGAATGGATTATCATTGACGATGGTGAAGATTCTGTTGAAGATCTATTTAAAGATGTTGAATGTGTAAAATATTTTCGCTATGAAAAAAAGATAAAATTGGGAAGAAAACGCAATTTAATGCACGAAAAAAGTAAAGGTGAAATATTGGTATATATGGACGATGACGATTATTATCCACCAGATAGGGTAAATCACGCTGTAAATAGATTAAGAAGCCAACCAAAAGCGTTGGCAGCTGGCAGTAGCGTTGTATATATATATTTTAATGATTTAGATAAAATATATCAATTTGGTCCATATGGTCCAATGCACGCAACTGCAGGAACTTTCGCATTTAAAAGAGAATTGTTGTCCCAAACTAGTTACGATAACGAAGCTGAAATGGCAGAAGAAAAAAGGTTTTTAAAAAATTATAAAGTACCTTTAACACAATTAGACCCAAGGAAAAGTATTTTATGTGTTGCCCACCAATTTAATACATTTGATAAAAGAAAATTATTAATAAAAGCAAATCCAAATTATGTTAGAGAAACAAAACTAAAACCATCTGCTTTTATTAAGGATAAAGAATTATTATTATTTTATGCATCTATTTAAAAAATTTTATAAAAATAAATTATATTTTATTATATTATAATGGTAAAGTTGCCAAAAGAAGTGAAAAAATTTATTAAGACTGTAAAAAAACGCCAAATGTCGGTGGTTAAAGGGATATTATTATTTGCTGGTTTGTATATAGTATACTATCTATTAAAACAAATGCGTTGGATTGGGGGAAATAATAGTTATCTTGAAGGTTTAGGTGGTTCCGATAAAAAATTCGTTTTTTTCAAAATGAATGGATGCCCCCACTGTGTAAAAATGGAACCCGAATGGGCAAAATTTGAAAAAAGCAACGATTCTGGTATTAAGTGTCAAGCAATGGAAGCTAGTGCAAATAAAAAAGAAGCTAAAAAATATGGCGTTTCTGGATATCCATCATTATTAATTATAGAAGGTGATAAAGTTATTGATACATACAATGGTGAAAGAAATGCCGAGGGATTCAAAAAGTTTGTTGATCAACATAAATAAAATATTTTATAATTTTAAAAATATTTTATAATTTTAAAAATATTTTATAATTTTAAAAATATTTTATAAATTTATTCAGTTGGATCGTATTTTTCATAATATTTATCTAAAAATCTATATAATCTAGATACTTCCAATTTGGTTATATCATAATTATTACTAGCCAATATATCATAAATAATTTCCAATGTACAATGTTCTTTTCTTAAATATAAAAAATATGAAAATAAGTCTTTTTTATCCATTGTAAGTTTGTTACACAATGTTTGAATAAATGTTATATTATTATATTCTGTTGAATATTTTGTTAATACTTTTGTAAACCTTATTTGACTTATGTTTTTCTTTTTTTTGTTTTTTATCTTATTGTGAAATAAATAATTATTAAAAAATGTTTTCAACAATGATGTCATTTCATTAAATATCCATATTTGCTTTTGGAACGTTATCCTATCTATATAATCAGAAAAAACAAAATTTTCAAGTAAAGAAATATATTCCTTCAAATACTCTTTATCTTTTATTTCTGATAAATAATCAATTAAGTTTTCGTGAAATAATAACCCAACGCTAGTTCTATCAGTCTCATTCATTAATAAAAAATGTTGCGACATTGGGTAATAATTATCAATTAATCTTTTTGTTATATCTTTTGTATCTTCATTAAAATTTTTTTTTTTAAATATATTATGAAATAAATGCGTTTTTAATATCTGATTATGATTCATATAAATCTCATATGATGAATTTAATTTTCGTAAATCACCTTCTATATAATTTATTAAATTATTTTTTATAACATTATTTATATTAGGCATTAAAATATTAATAATATTATTAATATCTACGTTCTTGGGTTTTTTTAATTCAATGGGTGTGCAAATTTTTATTATTTCTTTTATTTTTTTATCAATATGATAATTACCAATACATATAATCGGAAGCATTGTCATCTGCTCTTTCTTTTGTTTATTTGTTTTTTTTGGTCTAATTAATTTTATGAGAGAATTTATACCACCCTTATCCCCATTATTCATACCATCAATTTCATCCATAACAATAGCTATTGGTTTTTTCTTCTTTTTAAACATACTTAATACATTAATATCTGACATATTATGTTTTGTTATCATATCTATTACTGATTTGTTTCTTACATCGCCGGCATCATACAATACTATATCGTAATTCATTTTTTTTAATAGTTGTTTTACAAAATAACTTTTTCCACTACCCGGAGAACCGTAAACATAAATTCCTCTTTTTATTGTTTTATTTTGTTTATTTTGTTCAAAACTATTCAAGGCGTCAATAAATATTTTTTCAGATTCAATTCTATTTAATAATAGATTCAAATTCAGTTGCTCCATATATTATTAATACTTCTCATTTTTTTATACTTATTTTTACGAACTCCATTGTTTTTTTCATATAATAATATATTATTCCGACATTTCGTAGAATCTAATTCAATGCATATATGTTTTAAAACATCAATATATGATTTATATCTATAATCTTTATAATAATAACCTTTTATTTTTTTCCAATGTTTATATTTTTCTTTTATTAGTAGAGAAAATATATAATTATATTTATTAATAATTATTTTTTTTATATAACAATCTAATTTTAAACCATTATTTTTATATGAAAAATTATTATTTTTTAAGCGGTATTCAATTATGGTTTTTTCATAGTATTTTTTATTAGTAAATAACAATTGTTCATTATTTAAAAATTTAAAAATTTCATTTTCAACAACGTCTTTCGGTAATTTCAATAATGATTCGCACAAAATCATAATATATATTTAATATTTTAATAATATTTTTAATAATATTTTATAATTAAATTTATAAAATATTCAATTTATTTAACACCCTTTTACACCTTTTACTCCGTCCCAAATACCTTCCCACATAACTTTCTCCTGTTTAGCCCATACACATTTTTCTTTTCGTGTTAATAAATTATCTAACGCTGGTGGTTTATATATGTGACCGGTGCTAAAATATGTTTCTTCTGGGTTACCTTTTCCATTCCATTTGCAATCACCGTTATCTTGCACAGTCCATTGATGTGGGCATTTAGGGATTTCGGGCGGATACATTTTTTTACCATAACTTTTTTTTATCATTAATGCTGTAATTGTTAATAATATAACAAATACAACAGTTGCCACGGTTAATACTGTTCTATTAAAACTCATATATAAATAAATATAATATTATTTTTTCTTTTAATGATATATATGAACGGACGTGTAAATATAATTGGCCATAATGATGTTGACAAATTTTTATTATATGAAACGCCTAATATTGAAAAATCATCCGAATATAAAAATGCTCTTGTTGGGAATTTTGAAACATCTGTATTATCAAAAGCTTTCTTTTCTGCAGACAATATTGATAATTTACAAAAAAAACTTATCGTTGGTGTTTACAAACGATCAAATGGATTATATAACATTGGTTATCAAGATCAAGATGTGTTAAAAACCATAATGCGAGCTATGTATTTACAACATTCGCAAAATTTACCACAAAATATTGCATCTCAAATTTATGACTTAAATAATATTGTAATTAATTATGCAGTGCCTCAATTATATAAGGAAGCTAAAGGTTATTTGAAATATAAACAACACGTTAGTAATATTTCTAACCCAATTGATTTACCTAAATCAAGTTATCATTCAAATAGTCTTATAATGAAACCATTTTTCTAAAAAAAAATAATTTTTATAAATGTTTTAAATATTTATAAAAATTTAATTTTTTATTATTTTTATTTTTTATTATTTTTTTTATTTTTTTTATTTTTTATTATTTTTTATTATTTTTATTATTTTTATTATTTTTTATTTTTACACCCATTTGTCTTGCTTTACGCTGTAGTCTGTATTTTTTAAAATTAACAATCAACTCATTTAATTCTGAAAGCCACATTGTTTCTATAGTTGTATTTTTCAATATTTCTAAATCTTTCATTTTTTCATCTTTCTCTTTCAATAATTTATCCATATTTTCCTCTTCAACTTGTTCAATTCGCATTGTTCTTAAATATTTATACTCCAGATCTTCATCAAATACATCATAATTTCGCGTTTTCAATAATTCAATAACCATATCTTTTTTCATTTTTCTTAAATCAATAATATCATCACATTGTTCTAATATAAATTTAGCCTTATTTGTTAATTTTTTAACAATATATTCCATATTTTTTATCATATAATTTTTTCTTTCTGAATATTTTGCTAATCTTACAACATAGTAATCATCAATAATATCATACACATTTTTATATTTTTTCAAACCATGGTTAGCCGTAAATAAATTCATATTTGTCAAACTTTTTGTTGTTGTTAAATTAAGAGTTTTTTCTAACATATTTATGTGTTCATTAAATTTTTTTGATACTAAATTCGGTAACACACCCGGGTAAAATTTAATTGTAAAATCAATCATTACATCTGTACATAAATCAATCTTCTTCTTAATTATTGGTATTTTCTTTTTCCCATTTTTTAATTTGTCCGACATTAAATATTCTAAAAATTCATTATAATCTGTTGTCCACGTACCTATTGGCAATTCTGTTATTTTAACAGTATCCGAATTTATAATTTTATATTTTCCCTTAATTAAATATTTTTGCGAATGCTCATAATTTTTAATAACAGTTCCGGTAAAACCTTCATAATATGGATGCAATTCTATATTGGGTTTGTTCTCAATTTTATTTTTTAAATATGTTGTCACATCATTAAGATTGTAAGATAATCCTTCATAACTAAATCCTGTGCCAATACCTTTCCCACCATTTATCAATACATATGGTATAATGGGCATATAAAAGTCGGGTTCAACAAGCAATCCATCATCATCTTGGTAATTTAATATAGCTTTATCTTCTTCTCTAAAAATAAATTTCGTGATTGTATTCAATGTTGTGAAAATATATCTTTCACTCGCGTGATCTTTACCACCCATCAATCTTGTACCAAATTGACCATTAGGCATTAATACATTTACATTATTTGACCCAACGTATTCTTGTGCCATACCAATGATACCTTTGATTAAACTCATTTCGCCGTGATGATAACCAGAATGTTCACTGACATATCCAGCCAACTGTGCAACTTTAATTTCATTCACTAAATTTCTTTTAAAACAAGAGAATAGGATTTTTCTAATGCTAATTTTTAACCCATCCACCATACTAGGTATTGAACGATCGCAGTCATATTTAGAGAAATGAATCATTTCTCTGTCCACAAAATCTGTATATGAAATTTTTTTTTTATCTATTTCTAAAACATTATCTTTATTATAATCCCCCAACCATTTTTTTCTATCATCAGCTCTTGTTTTATCAAAGACTTTAGCAATAGCATCCCCGCACGTGTCTTCATATTTAAACGTTACCATCTTTTTCTTTCTAAAATATTCTTTAAATTCTTTTGCAGAACTCGTACCAAGTCCTTTAAAATATTTAATTTTCCACCCTTTGCCGTTATTATTATCATCTCTCCATTTATGATATTTGCTTTCGGTATAGAAAGATAATTCTCTGCTTCCTTTTTTCGCTTTTAAAATAGGTGTATTCATAAAACCGATGAACCCATCCAATTCAATTAACTCAGGCCATTGTGTTTGAAACATATTAATACATAATCCCTTGATATGTGATCCATCCAAATCTTGATCTGTCATAAAAAGCACCCTACCATATCTTAAATGTTTGTTTACTTTTTCTTGAGTATCATATTTCTTTCCAGTCTCTAATCCTAAAATCTTTTTAATATTTGTAATTTCAACATTGCTATTCACTTTTGTTTGGGAGATATCACGCGTATTCAATGGTTTTCCCTTTAGTGGAAATACACCCCAAAAATTACGATCTTCTTTACTCAAACCCGATACAATTCCTGCTTTAGCTGAATCTCCTTCAGCCAAAATTAAAGTACATTTTTCACTATGTATACTTCCCGCTTTATTTGCATCCATTAATTTTGGTAGACCCCTTATATTATTTGTTTTACGACCATCGCCTTTCTTTGCTGCTTTATTTGCTTTTACTTCATTTAAATTAATTGCCGCTTCCATAACGCCCATTTTTGCTAACTTTTCAATAAACTTATTTGAAATTTCGCATTTTGAACCAAATTTCGCAACAGGCGTATTCATTGTTTCTTTCGTCTGACTATCAAATGCTGGGTTTTCAATAACGCAATTCAAAAACAACATTAATTGTTCTTTAATTGTGATAGGTTTTACCTTTATTTTTTTCTTTTTTTCAATATACGCGACCATTTTCTTTACAATCTGGTTCATCACATATTCAATGTGTTTACCACCCTTTTTTGTATGAATACCATTTACAAATGACACGTGTGTAAACTCATCCAATGGACTTAAACATACACCATATTCCCACCGATCATTTGGTTTTTCATAAAGTCTTTTGGTTTCTGATTTTTCACCAATATACAAATCTAAATATTGTTCAAATGTCTTTGAATGAAATAAAGAACCATTAAATTTCACTTTTACTGTTTTGTCCGTTACTGCTGAAATATCTAACGTTCTCTTTTTAAGTAAAGAAAACATATCATCCGTCAACCCTCCCATACCAAATCGTTTGTAATCAGGTAACCACGATACTTTTGTATAAGGTTTCACGGTTGTTTTTGTAACGGTTGGTTTGCATATTTTACTCAAATTATTTTCAAATCGTTGTGTATATTTTAATTTCCTAATATGATCAACCGTTTCAATTTCACCCCATTTTGAATAAATTAGAACAAGTTTAAATCCAAATCCATTTTTACCACCAACAATTTTCTTCTCGGATTTATCATAATTTGAACCCGTTCTCAAATGACCAAATATCATTTCAGGAATCCAAATTTGATATTCGGGATGTTTAGCAATATCAATGCCATTCCCATCATTATACATTGTAATTACACCAGTTTTTTTATCTAATGTAATTTCAATGTTTTTAACGGGTATGATTTTTTTCTCACCATTTTTTATTTTTTCATTTAAACGGATTTGATGATCACGACAATTCACAATGCCCTCATCAAAGCATTTATAAAATCCCGCTGTCCAAATATATTTATTCCATTCCATTCTCCCTTCTTGATTCAACAACCAATTTTCTTCTTCATCCGGTTCAATGCTGCCGATATATGTATCCGGTGCATCTAAAATATGTTCTATATCTGTCTTTTTCTGATATTTTTTAGCAAGTGCTTTTTTGGTTTTATCTGATTTGGTTTCAGACATTTTTTTAAAATAATAATAATATTCTTTTTAAATATTATTTTTAAATCAATTTAATTCGCGTTCATTTAGAAATACTTATTTTTTTTATCTTTTAATAATATATATAATGACTGGTAAAAATTGGAAACGCGCTGCTGATGGAGGTGTTATCGTTGCTGGTAAAAAATTCGCTACTTTAGTTGGATCTCGTGCTCAAGTTTGGCACGGTACTGCTTACAAAACAAACCCCGGTAAAAAAGCTCTTACCAAAAAACATCTTATGCAAAAAAAAGACGGGAAAATTGTTTCACGAAAGAAGAGTCAAACCGCCAAGAGACAAAAACATCTAGGTAAATATATTGATATCGCACGAAGAAATAAGGGTAAAAAATTCCAAAAAATGAAAAAAGGTATGGTTAGTAAAACAATGAAAAAACGCAAAAGTAAAAAACGCAAAAGTAAAAGACGCCGCAGACGCCAACGCTAAATTTTTTTAAATTTTTATAATATCATAAAAATTTAATCCACTATCAATTGTCCTAATACTGGGTTTTCGTCTCCAGGATTTATAAAAATTACTATATCTTCTTTTATTCTTTCTCTCTCCATTTTTTCTCTTAAATATCTTGCATAATTTATCATAGAATCCACCAATTCTAATCTATTTATATTCGCAGCTCTAAATCTTCTTTCTTGTATCTGGTCATTCATTTGTTGCCTCTGTTCATTCATTTGTTGTGGAAATCTATGTTCAAACTCTATAGAACTAGGTGTTGTATAGTTAATAAGGAAGCAAACAATAATTATAAACACACATAAAAATACTGCTAAATATGGCGATAAAAACACCATAACATCTTTAAAACCCATTTTAATAAAATTTTATTTATTAAAAATGTTATTCAATTTAAAATTTGACTTTCTTTTGAAAATATTTTTTATCCCAAAACACTATATTTTTTTCACTTCTTGAATTACATCCATAAAATATGTTTTATTCACAACTAATTCATTTTTTTCTTTCTTCAAATGTTGACAATATTTTTTATACAAATTTATATTTGTTATTTCATTTAAATCGCATTTTTTTTTAATTTCTTTAATTGCATTTTTAATCGTTTCTTTTTTATTCCATAATACACAACTGTGATTTATAATATATTTATTATTAATTATCTTAATATATGGGTAGAAATATTCAATCAAAAACATTATTTCTCCTTCAGAAGAATTTTTATTATTTTCTTTAAAGAAATAAAAGATCTCACTTATTTCAATCATTTCATTCTTATCTTCTTTCATACATTCTTTCCAAAAAGAATTAAATTGACGCGCGATCAAAAGCTTTTCTGAGAAAATATTCAAATAATTATTATTTTTATGTTTAATTTTTTTATAAGTTTCATTGAATGTTTTAAAAAAATGGTCGTTCAAATCAAAAATACAAGGAATGTTTTCTTCTATTAAAAATAATTTCCATATATAGTACAATTCATTTTCAGTTATTTTCTCAGCCTCATATTCAACAATATATTTGTATATAAACTTTTCTAAAATATCCTTTTTTGTATTGTTTTTAAAATATAATATTTTATTTTTATCTTCAATCTTATCTTGCAAATATTCTTCCGAATTATCATATCGTTGTGAATAATGTATCGCGATTGAAACAATGTTTAATACATTTTGATCTAAGAAATGCTGCCAAAACCCTTTATTTTTAATAGATTCTTTAAAGTCTAAAATTCTCGCATTACCCAATTCTGTTATTTTTTTTATATCATAATAAATATTGTTGATTATGTCATAATTATAATAATCTTTAAAACAATTGTTAATATGCTCTAAAAAAATTTTATATGAACTTCTTGTAATATAAGATGTTTTGCTTTCCTTTTTTAAAATATTATCACCCAATATACACAAAAAATACTTAGCTTCCGATTTTGTTTTAAATAAAACAGGATAAAGATAGTTAATAATATTTTGTATCGTGTTTGATTCTGGGATTCCAGACCCAAACGCATTTAATTTAATTTCTTTAATAATTATATCTTTTATCATTTGTTTTTTGGACAATAATAATTTATTTTTTGAGACCGCGCTTAATATGAAATATAATAATTCGTCCTCACTTATTAAAGAATAATTCAAATTATCATATTTTATATAAGTATTGGTCTCTTTTATATAATAATATTGTTCATCGTTTAAAAAACAATTAATAAAATTTGTTTGTTCCATTTTTATTTTATTCTTATCTAATTCTTTTTTCCAACACACAATCTCTATTGGCAATCTATTACAAACAAAACTTGTTATTTTATCACACACTTCTTTGTTATGTTTATTTTCTTCAAAAAGATGTAGCAGCTGTTGAACAGATTTATCCATAATATAATATTTGTTTATTTTATTTTAAACGCATTTTATAAGTTTTTTCTATATATTAGTATTTAAAGATTATATTCAAAAATTTAATATATGAGTTCAAAAAATGTGTTAGAAATAAAAACAGTTCAGATAGCCCCATTCAGAACATTAATGACGGCATTAAAAGATATATTGCTTGAAACAAATATAACTTTTCAAAAAGATGGTATGCGTATTATAAATATGGATAAATCGCATACTATTTTGGCACATTTATTTCTCGATGCTGAAAAATTTGAATATTATTATTGCAAGTATCCAAAAATTGTTATAGGTGTTAATATGTTTCAGCTTTTCAAATTAATTAATTCAATTGATAACGATGATACATTAACTATTTATATTGAAGAATCTGAATATTCCGATGGAATTGTAAATTATCTTGGATTAAAATTTGAAAATGGTAATATTCAACAATCTAAAAACCAAAAATTAAAATTAATAGAACCAGATGAAGAAGAACTTGAATTACCAAGTGTACAATTTTCTTCGGTTATTAATTTACCATCCAGTGATTTTCAAAAAATTATTCGCGACCTTTCCAATATTTCCGAAAGATTGGAAATAAAATCAGTTGGGAATGAACTTATTTTTAAATGCCAAGGTCCTTTTGCAAATTGCGAATTAAGTCGCACTGAAATGGACGGTGTTACAGAATTTATACAAAAGCAAAATGATAGTACTATCATACAGGGAGAATTTTCTCTTAAAAATCTCGGATACTTTATTAAATGTACTAATCTTTGCAATTCTATTGAAATGTATCTTGAAAATGATCTCCCACTTATTGTCAAATATTCAGTTGCAAGTTTGGGAGATATTAAATTATGTTTGGCGCCACTACCGCCTTAACGAATTAATAAATATTGATCTAGTATTATATAAAATTATAGCAAATCCTATAACACATAATAAATTTTTTAAATGATCATATTTATTTTTTGTAATACCCATTATAAATAATAAAGGACCCAAAATTATTATATCAAATAAATAGATCATTTCTTTTGTTTTTTCATATTTATTATTACCCAAATAAATAATAAGTATTCCAATCATTATAAATAAAATATTTATTGGAAAAAACACCTGGTTTATACCAAAATAAATAAATAATGGCGAAAGTAAGATTAATAAATATCTATGATAAAATTTATTAATATTCATATTAATAAATTTTTTTAAAAAAAATATATTTTTTAAACTTAATAATCAGGTTTATGTTTTTTAAATATACATCCATGAAATGGTAAATTTTCAATTTCATTGATTTTCTTTACATTTTGATATTTTAATGTAGACAACCATATTTTTAAAATACAGAACGATTTTTTTGGTGAAACCGTAATTCCAGTAATACTATTTAATAACTCTTGATCTTTAGATAACGTGTCTCCCGTTAATAGATAAGATATATTTTTCCAAACAGAAGCTATATTCTTATTTGAAATTTTAAATGAAAAACACCCCCCTTCGCAATTTTTTGGATCCTCCCACATAGGCAATATATCTTTTCTCATCAAAAATAACATACAATTCTTAATTAATTGATCCGGTAAACTATTATTTAATGCAATAATGTCTTCCGCCGATTGAATCTTACATATCTTTATATAACTTTTTAATGACCAATTAGTGTCATGTGGTAAATGCGCCCATAAAACCCATTTATCATATAAGATATGTTTTTCTTCAGAGTTTTCCATTTGGGAATGATCCATTATAATAAATATTATTTATTATTCTTTAATATTTTTTATTAATACTTCTATGGTTAGTTTAATATTTCGTGTGTTAATTTATCTTGGTCTGTTTTTGTAATTTTAATCTTTTGTTTATTTGATAATTGCAACATTTCAACATCCTTAGTCATTATATTTAAAGAATAATTATAATTTAATTTCTCATTAAAATCATATTTTAAAATATATTCTAAAAATTGTCTCGTGAAAATTATGTTACATTCAACAAAATATTTTTGTAAAATATTTGTCAAATCCAATGTTTCGCTATTTCTCCCATTTACAAGTTCTATATTCAAAAACAACTTGTCATCAATTAAAAATTTATCATTCATAAAATTTTCAATTTCTTCGGGCAATTTTTCAAATGTATTCTTTAAATCATTTAAGTTAACATCATTCATTTCTTTGAAAAATGATTTATATTTCATATATAATTTCACATCCTCAACATTTTCATCTAGAATTTCATCTGGAATTTCATCATTCAGTTTTATTTTATTATTTTGAATTGTCATTTTTAAATCAATCTTTTTATTATTGGAATATACGTATAAATTTATTTCTTCCGCTGATTCTTTATTTAATTTATTATACGTAAGACATTTTCTATATGTTTCATTTGAAATGCGTTTTATTTTGTGATACTTTGATAAAATAATAAAACATTTACTCATTATTATTTTTTTAAAATCATCCTTATTTTTAATTTTTCCCTTGTTTATTTTATCCAATATTGATAGAAAAAACACAGAACAATAAATAATAGTCAAATAATATAAGAATGAAAACATTTATAATTATTATAAATATTAAATATTTAAATATATTTATTTAAACATATTTTGCCAAACGTTGATCCCTAATATGTGGCATATTAACATTCGTACCACTATATTCCGAATCCATCTCATCCAGTTTTAATTTATAAAATGGTTTTTTTCTTTGCTTTTTATTTCTGCATTGTGTGTGATCTGACCCACCATCGTGTCTACCAGTATGCTCGTGATATAAAACCAAATCGCGTCTGATCTTTTCATCAGATTTATTTACATTTACCATTCTTCCTGATTTTGGATCTAAATTGAACACGAATAATAATAATGTAACTATCACCGTCATCAGAATAAATGGGATAAAAACTATTATCCAAGATAAAATTCCTAAACCTGCGTTACATAAATAATTAAGTATAAACGTAAAAACAATTGTTAATATTATTTTAACCAATGCTGTATTAAAAAAACCTTTAACTGTATCTATTAAAACTTGCGATATTGAAAAAATTAAATATATTAATGCCGGTGTGCAAATTGAGCCTATCATAATTTATATATTATTAATATATAAATTATTCGTTTCTTATTAAAAAATAATTGGCGTCTTATTAACATAATGTCCAATACAATCGCCTATCTCACCATCTTCTAAATATTCATATATATTTCCTACGGACGAATCATTTCCATAATATTTTTCACCGTTCACTTCTATTTCTTCCACTTCTTCTTCTTCCTCTTCCACTTCTTCTTTATCCTCTTCTTTATCCTCTTCTTTATCCTCTTCATCTTCCTCTTCTTTATCCTCTTCTTTATCCTCTTCATCTTCTTTATCCTCTTCTTTATCCTCTTCTTTATCCTCTTCTTCCTCTTCAACTTCATCCTCTTCTTCCTCAGTAGAAGAACCGTCATCAATTGTATCAATATTGTTTTTTTGTAAAAGCAATGCACCGTGTAAATAACCAGGTTTTTCATTTGCATCTTCCTTTGCATCTTCATTATTTCTTTCAAATTCAGCTGGTCCCAACTCTTCATCTTTTTTTGAAAAAAACATACATTGTTTCATAATAGGATTATTGTCGTCTTCATTGTCGTCTTCATCGTCGTTTTCATTGTCGTCTTTATTATCTTCATCGTCGTCTTCATTGTCGTCTTCATTGTCGTCTTTATTATCTTCATCGTCGTCTTCATTGTCGTCTTCGTCGTCATCATCCATAAAATTATGTAAATTAAATGAACCCATTACCGATTTCATATTATCAATTTGTTTTTTCCTCTTCAATTCTAAATCATTTTCTATTTCTTTAACAATATCTTCTTCGCTAATTATATTATTATTTTCTGTCTTCTCCAAAACTACTAATTTAATTTTAGTTTCCATTTTAGTTTCACTATTATATTTAGATAATTCATTTTTTAATTTAATATTTTCTTTTTTTAACTCATCATTATCAATTTTTAATTTTTTAACATAAGGTATTTCTAATAATATTTTTTCAAGATCATTTTGTTCTTCTTGAAATTTATTTACAGCTGATGATACAGATAATAAATGTTTACTAAGTACTGTTGAAATTTCATTTACAATATTATCAATACTTACGCTACTTAAACTTTCCATTAATATAATAATAATTATATTCCGTTTAATATCCTTTTTTAAAATATATCTGAAAGATATATGAATCAAATTCAAAAAGACGCGCAAATAAAAATTATAATTTCACAAACAAATTATGATTATGAAACAGCCGAAAATAAATTAAAAGAATGGAAATATGATTTTATTAAAGTTATTAAAGAATTTTTAAATCCAACATTTCAGGAAAAAGAAAAACAAATAAAAAAAGAAAAAAATAAAGTCGTTTCTGTAAATCAATCCATTATGAAAGAATTGCGAAATTTTAAAGATATTCAAAATAAAAATCACGATCAATATAAAAAATATAGGGATTATTTAAAAAAAGAAGAAGAACTTAGTGAATTAAACAAACATTTGCTGCAACAACAACTTTTAAAAGAAAAATTAGAGGCACAAAATTTAGAGGCACAAAAATTGGCGCAAAAAAAGGCTCAAAAATTATATGAATCATTACCAGAAGAAATCAAATTATAATTTTAAGAAATGGCTAATATAACTATTTCTTAAAAAACGCCAAAATTGTTTTTCAATATATCTGTCTTTGTTTTAAATTTTTCCTTACTTTTTAATTTATATTTACTTCCAATGTTATTTGTTTTATTAGATAATATATTATTCATAACATCCGGTATCTCATTGTTTTCTTCATAAATTTCCGGTAACATTTTCGCCATTGGTTTATCAACAACCATAATCAATCTATTATTTGTAAGCAATTTCCTATATTCTTGTATACTTAGATTACCATAATAATTTTCCAATGTATAAAAAGGTGACGGCGCAGGTTTGATATTTTTTTCATAATTATAAATTTTTCCATAAATATTATTCAATAGCGAATATCTATCCCACATTGTTGATGAATCTAAATTCTCATTTTTTAAATAAGACACGGCGCATTCTGGGCTGCAGAAACATCCATATACTTCAATTTTATCTTCTACATAATGTTTTGGTATATGGATTGCTGGATTGTCAAACGGATATGTACACCAAAAACAATTGCAATTTTTATCTGAAATATTTTTTGTTTTTAATTTATATTTTAATTCATTTAATTTCACCCACACATCTTTAATATTAATTGGTTCATCACTACAATGTTTGGAATTTTCAACCGGTTGTGGAATATTTTTATATGGTGTTTTTTTCTCGGATTCTATGCTGTGATATTTTAAATTTGATTGGTCCATATTATAGGCTTCCGGGTTTTCAAGATTCGGTTCATATTTTAAACTCGTGATGTTGCCCGCTGTATTATCCGTACTAGATACTTTCAAATGCATAATAATTTTGGGTGTATATTTTTCTATTTTCTTTTTTTTTGATTCAACTGTCATTATCTTACCTCCCTTTGGCTTCCTCCCACGCTTCTTTGGTGGTGGTTTTTCTTTATTTTCGGTCTTTTTCTTTGGCTTTCTTCCTCTTTTTTTTGGTGGCATAATGATATTTATATTGATTTATTCAATATTTATTTTAAATACTTTTTTTTTATTGTTTTTTCTTGTTCTTTTTCCTCCTCTTTTTTTCTTCCTTCTTGTTCTTTTTCCTCCTTGTTTTTCTTTTTCGTGTTGATCAAAAATCGCCTTGGTACGTTTTTGGGCGATACGCTTACGCGCTTCTTCGGCCGGAACTAAGACAGGGCGAAGTCCCATCATTTTTACTTTTGGTGATATTGGCCCCTTTCTCACTCCAATAGGTAGGTAGGGCCACGCTTTGGGATCTTTTTTTAATAAATCTATGTTTATTCTTATTTGTGCAAATATATCGTTGTCTTTGTCATCTTTCAAATTATGTTTACCGTGATCTTTTGCTAATGAGGATGAATGATAAAATAATAAATTTAAAATTTCTTTTTTCAAAACATTAACTCTGTCGTTTACAGAATTTATAACATCATTTTCTTTAAATCTTACATCTAAAGTATAAACTAACATTTTTGTTATAAATTCGCCTTCTCTTGGAAAGCCTATTAATAATAATAATTTAACCATATTCAAATAATTACTGTTATCATCAAATAACAATTTAAAATCCTCACTAGCCAAAAAATTTAATGGCGATCTAAAAAATTTAGAATAAACAGTTCCTTCTTCCTCTTTTTTTTTTTCTTCTTCTTTATCTTTGTCCGATTGTCCACCAGCAACGGGTTTCCGGATATCAACAGTATTTTTTTTGAACCACTTGGTAAAATCTCCAATGTTAACTTCAGCATCTTTACGAGGTTGATTTCCTCCTATATCCCAATGTCTATATGTTAAACGTGGATTTACTGGTATTAATTTATTTTCTTTTAAAATATTTTTTTTTTCAGGTGTAATTTCTTGAGGTATAGCACCGCCGCAATTTGTTTTTTTACCAATTGGATAGATGTTATCTAAAGTATGTTTGTCCATCATATTATACATATAATTATATTTGGACTCATCAATGGGGTGAGTATCATCACCCCATGTTTTTATCCAACCCTCGTCGTTTTTTGAAAGTGCCTTTTCATTTCTTCTACTTTCAAACGAAGGTCCTAACCAACTGGTGGTAGTCTTAATTTTTTTTTGTATATCTTGAAGCCAATTGTCCCACTGCTTAACAACAAATACTTTATTTTTATCTTTTTTTCCTAACAATAAATAATAATTTTTTATTAGAGTACCATCATTTAATTTTTTTCTTTGTAAATATAATCTAATATTTAAATTTTCTTTTTTAATTTCACTATTGGGTTTTAAATAATCGAGTGTTAATACCTCTGGATATTCTTTTATATCAAAAAAACAATCTATTTTTTTTTTTATAAATTCTTCACCTTCCTTTGTTTCACCTGATTTATCTAACTGATTTATAAACGTCAAATTATTTTGAAAAAAATTCCACGGTGTTATTTTAGATATATTAGCAGTAAAGTCCACAAAACTTTTTATTGTATTTTGCAAATATTTTGTCATCAAACTTTTCATCTCCTCTGTGCCCGCGTTTGCTTTTGCTGTGGCTCCAAATGATAATCCCCAATGACCAGGTCCTACTTGGTATTTTTCGTCGTCTACCTGATCCTTATTGTAAAAGATAGAGTGTGAAAAAGAGGAAGTGATAAAATCTTTGTTTTTTTTTTTTACCCTCCTCCTTCTCTGGGAGGGTTGTTTTCCCCCCATCTCCTTCCCTCCTCCTCGGGTTGTATTAATTTTGAATTTGGTGGTTTGATTTTTTTGCTTGCGAGAAGTAGGATGAGGAGGAGGGTGTGGTTCGCGCCCTGTTTCACCACCTTTTAATAATAATAACGCAACTTTAGATAATCTAAGATATTTATCTTTATCCCTATCAATTCTCCCATATTTTTTTGCTTCCAACCTATTGGTTAGAAGCTTTGTTTTCATATTAACTTCATTACTATCCATTTCATAATCCGGAATTAAAATTAAATTTGAGTATTTTGATGGTGCTGGTGGTGCTTTAGCACCGGGTGCTTGTGGTGCAGGTGGTGCTAAAGCACCGGGTGCTTGTGGTGCAGGTGGTGCTAAAGCACCGGGTGCTTGTGGTGCAGGTGGTGCTAAAGCACCGGGTGCTTGTGGTGCTTGTGGTGCTGGTGGATTGGCATTGTTTGCAGGTGGAGTGGCATTGTTTGCAGGTTCATCATTATATTTATCTATGGCATCGCTTATATCTTTTTGCATAGTATTTTTCTGATTGTTCACTGCCCAAGCATTGTAATTTTTTTTAAATTCATATTCAAACCCATTTAACATATATAATTTTAAAACAAAAAGTGATATATTTATAAATCTTGTTTCTTCTAAAAAATTTTCTATAATATCATTATCATCCTTATATAATCTATAAGTCTCGTGATGTTTCTCTATAAGATGTTTCCAAGGAAAAGATTGATCAAAATTTAATGGTGTTAGATCAAAATAGTTTGTTTTAGGATCTGTTTCGTTCATTCCAATTCCATAATCTGTCCAACTAAAGCCTTTCGCAGTTATTTTTGGATTTACCCATTCTTCTTCTTTTTTTGTAGGAAATCGTTTTGAAAATAAACTTGTTCTTATTACTCCTTTTGTTTTTTTATCAACATAAAGTTTTTCTGAACCCGGTGGATCTATCAAAAATATAGAAAATTCTCTTTTAACCTCATCCTCATCGCTATTTTTTATTTTAAATACCAAACGTACTATTAATGCATCGCGACTAGAATTTTCATTTCCACTATTACCCTCGTCAATAAAATGATTTGTATCAAAACCATTAAAATAATTTATTTCATGTGAATTTTTACATATTTTATCTAACCAGTCTTTAGCTAAACATTCGGTATCATATTTAATTCTAAATTTATTAATTTTTTTAATAAAACCCAATATATCTTTTAATATTTTATTATTGTTAGTTTCTTGTGCTTTGTCGTTAGCTGTTAATATTTTTTCGTGTAAAGTTTCATTTGAATGTTTAACTTTTCCATATTCTTTATACACCCTTTCGGTATTTTCTTCTTTCTGTTCGGTATTTTCTTCTTTCTGTTCGGTATTTTCTTTTTGAGTGTACATAAAATTTTTTATTTCTTCAATATCTGTCCAAGCGTGTAATAAACAAAAATCCAATTTCATATCTAATCGAATGTTATTATGTGTCTCTTGTTTCTTTTTTATTACCTTAATAATGACCTTAAAAATTCTTTGAAGTAAATTATTTGGTTGTCCATTTTCTTCTCTGTCAAAAGCTACATAAGTTTTACCGGTTCCACTAGCACCTGAAACACCAAGTATTAATTTTTGATAACAATTCTTCTTGGAATTGCACAATGTTTGTAATTGATAACCAATTACACTTTCTAAGTTTTCCTTAGCTTGATCTAATGTTATTTTTAATAATTCATTAGTTTTATCTGTTGCTTTTTTGTTTTTTTCCATTTCTTTAAAAATTTTTCCACCTGATGTAAAAGGATCTGAAATATTGGCTTCACTATTTTTCATAATACTTTCCCATTCATTATTTGTTCCTTCATTCCATTTATCTTTTAACATACCATACAGTCTATCATTCCAACATTTTTCTGTATTGGCATCAGGATCACACTCTTTCGATGATGCTGCAAAAACGATTTGACAAGATCTGGCTGCTAGAAACCCATTCCATTTTATTAACATTTCTTCAAATTTGCTTTTAAGAACTTCAATATCGGTGATATTTTCAGTGTTGCCAATGTTATTAAAATTATTACTTAACCAAGCGTCATTCTCTTTAATACTATCAAATTTGGTTTTCTGTTTAGGTGTAATATCTAGAACTTTTGTATCCTTTAAATATTTTTTCAAATTATCTAAGCTTTTTTGTATTTCAGTTATTAAGTTATCAGGTGTATCATCCAATTTGACATCCAAATTATTAAATTCATTTTTTATGTTGATAAATCTATTGTTATAGTCCAATAATTTGTTTTCTAAGTCTTCATTTATATTTAAAATTTTATCATTTTTGTTAATAATATCTACCCAGAATGAGTGGTTTTGGGTTTCTTTCAAAATTTTAATAATATTACGATCGGATTGATTTGTGGGTACATTATCAACTGTAATTTTCAACTGTTGTAATCTTTCAATAATTAGTTTATATTTTTCTTTTGCTGCTTTTTCCAAGGCTGCTTTTTCCAAGGCTGCTTTTATTTTTTTTTCAATTTCCTCTTCTTGTCTTTTTCTTTCCTCTTCTTTAAATTTTTCCACTTTACTACGATCGTTTTTGCCACGTTGAATAGCTTGAATTTTTATTGCTGCTGCTTTTTCTTTGTCTGCCTTCTCCTGGTTATTTTTATCTGTTTCATCATCTTCTTCAAAAGCATCACCGTCACTATCATAGTTATCCTCATCCACCTGATCCTGCTGCTGATTTGCCTGATCCTGCTGCTGATTTGCCTGATCCTGCTGCTGATTTGCCTGATCCTGCTGCTGATTTGCCTGATCCTGCTGCTGATTTGCCTGATCCTGCTTCAGCTTCAGCGCCTCCTGCTCCTGCTCCAGCTTCAGCGCCGCCTGCTCCTGCTCCGCCTGCTCCTGCTCCGCCTGCACCGGCTCCGCCTGCTCCTGCTCCGCCTGCACCGGCTCCGCCTGCCCCAGCTCCTTCTCCTTTTCCTTCACCTCCTTCACCTCCTTCACCCCTGCATCTTTAATATTAATTTCTAAAATACCAGTTATAGCGTCAAACGTTAAACCTGTAAAATCTTTAAAAAAATCATTATCAAAATAACCCGGATTAAACGATTTTATGAGAAAAATTGGGCTATTAATTAATTTTAAATTAATGATTTGGTGGTTTTTATATTCTTCTTTTGAAATGTTTATTATTGCATTTATTATATTTACTTTAAAAACACCTTTTTTTCCTACTAATAAATCCCATTTCTTTTTATCATTAAAAAAATGAGTTAATAAATGTGTGTAGCTCATTTATATAAAATAATAACATAATTTTAAATTATTATTTTATTCATTATAACACATTCTACATACAGCTATATGATTATTAACTCCTATTAATTTTTGCGATGTATCATTTGTTACTCTCTTTGTAAAATATCCTTTCGTTCCATCCCTGCAAATATTGCATAAAGCTGTCAATTTTTCCACCTTATTACACAACGGGATCAAATCCAATATTTTTCCAAACTTTTTTCGTTTATAATCACCATCCAATCCATAAATATAAACACTTTTATTCATATTTTCTACCAAGTTTATAACCACACTATCTAAATCATCAAAAAATTGCCCCTCATTAATTAAAAATACCTCAGCGTCTAAATTTTCTTTATTTTTAAATATATCTGCAAGTTGTTTTAAATTAATAGAATCTATTTTCACCAAATTATGAGACGATAATTTCTCACTATCATATCTTTTATCCTCCTCATAATTGATTACACAAACTTTCTTTGAGAGAAAGATACATTCGCGATACTTTTCTATCAATTTCGTCGTTTTTCCCGCAAACATTGAACCTAAAATAATTTCTAAATACCCAGGCATATTAGAATATTCCAATATTATTTTTATTACTTTTAAATATATCTTTCTCTCAGAAAAATTATTTAAAAAATAAATTACAACAATCAATATTAATGGATCATAAACCGTGGATTGAAAAATATAGACCCACCAAATTTAAAGATATTGTTCTTGAAAAAACAAACAAAACACTACTTAAAAATATCATCAAACAAAAAAACTTTCCCAATCTCATTTTTTATGGACCCCCTGGGACAGGTAAAACAACCACAATAATAAATCTCATTAAAGAATATCATAATAAATATTATCCAAATATAAAGGGATTGAAAATACATTTAAACGCTTCCGATGATCGCGGTATTGACGTTATTAGAAATCAAATCAACCAATTTGTAAACACAAAATCTCTCTTCGGAAACGGTCTCAAATTCGTTATATTAGACGAAGTTGATTATATGACAAAAAATGCACAACAAGCATTACGATATCTTATACAACAATACTCTGATGATATACGTTTTTGTTTAATATGTAATTATATTAGTAAGATTGATAAAGCATTGCAAAATGAATTTATACAGCTGTGTTTCTGCAATTTACCTGAAAAAGATATTTTTCATTTTCTAAAACATATTGTTAAAGCCGAATCATTAAATATCAATAAAGAACAATTGCAAAATATACAGAAAATGTTTAAATCAGATATACGAAGTATGATTAATTATATTCAAACTAATCATAATAACATTAATATTAATAATATTATCACAAATGAAACACTTGAAGATCTTATACTATTATTTAATTTAAACACCAAAGATCAAATTGAACCATTTATAAATAATTATTGCGAATCAAACTATATTTCCATATATGAATTTGTAAAATATTTCATATTTTATATTATTGAAAATAAAGAATATTGCTTAAATAGCGATTGGTTAACATATCTTGAAATTATTATACACAATGAACAAATAAATATTGATATTTATTTGTCTTTTTTCATAAATCATTTGTACGATTTATACAATTCTTTATAATACATTTTCATTCTTATTTCCAAATTTTTAATAAATTTATTCGGTGAAGGAGATATTGGGTTAAAATTTTGCTTTTTTATACTATATTCATTTTCAATTTCTTTTAATTGTTGCTTTTTTTCCTTTTTTTTAAAGGACATCATAGATAGTTGTTAGATAAAAAATATAAGAGCACCTTTTTAAATAAAAATTTTCCTAAATATAAAAAATAAAATTGATATTAAATTATTTAAATAACATATTTAAATAATATAATTTAACTATTTAAAGATGGCAGATGTCAATGATGAATGGAAAGATTTTATAATTGATAATAAATCATTACAAAATAATAAAATTAATAATAATAAAAAAGATACATTTGTACCCGAATTTACAGACTTATATATATCAACTCAAACAAAAATAGGTTTTTTAGATCAATGTATAGATTTAAATGATCTTTTTTGGAAATTACCCATAATAGATTACAAAGAAGCGAAGGAAGGTGTTATAAAAAAGATAATGAAAATTAATTCAATCACGCCCGAAGAGGTAAATAAATTGGAAGAAAATATAGAAAAACAAGATAATATTTGCGTGGATGTTATTTCAAAAGTGAACGTCGTTACCGGTGAAAATCTAACATTTAAAGATATACGTAAAGTAACAATAGGCATTAGTAAAAAGGATTTAATTAACTTTCGGAAAAAGAAAAAGAGCGCGTTTTATAATTGTTTCGCCGTTATCGTAAGAATATTCTATAAAGGCGAATTTAAAGAAATTAATATTAAAGTATTTAATACTGGAAAATTGGAAATACCCGGAATTCAAAATATTGAAACATTGGAAATTGCTTTAAATGTATTTATTACACTTGTTAATAAACTAGTAGAAACCCCCATAAAATACCTAAAAAATAAAATACAAACAGTTCTAATAAATTCTAATTTCTCCTGTAATTTTTATATTAAAAGAACAGTTTTATATCAAATCTTAAAATATAAATATAATATTCATTCATTATTTGACCCCTGTTCATACCCAGGGATACAATGTAAATTCTTTTATAATAATAATAGCGATAATATATCGGGTGTATGTGATTGCGAAAAAAAATGCACCTTAAATAAAAAAAATAAAAAAAATAATATATGTGATATTGTATCGTTTATGATTTTTAGAACAGGAAGCGTATTGGTTGTTGGAAATTGTTCTGAAAATACACTGAATAAAATATATAAATTCATCATACAATTATTAAAAGATAATTGCGAAGAAATAAAATCAGAATTAAAAACCGTACCAGTTAAAGTTAAACAAAAAAAATATAGGAAAAGAATAGTATTATTTTCTAAATAATTTATTTATAAATTTTATCGGAGTTAATAATACATAGTTTTCATCATCCACAGCTAATTTATAAATTTTCCCAATATCGATGTCCGATAAAATCATTTTTTTTATAAAATGATAAATCAATGTCTGTTTTCTTTCTAATAAAAAATTTTTACATTCAATGTAATCAATAAATAAATGTATAATTTCATAATTTTCTTTCTTTATTTTTTTTAATATATTTAATATTTTAATCATAAAATTGTTTAAAGTTTTTATATACATGTCTCTTTCATCCTTTAAAAAAATATTATCACCATCTATATAATTTTTACAAAAAATCTTAATAATTTGAGTATATAAATATATATTTTCTTTCAAATTAAAAAATTGTTTCTTCTCATCCTCCGTTAATTCATATTTTTTCTTAAATTCTTCATTTATATCATAAATTGTCTTTTTATATACAAATAAACAAGCGTCTTTTGAATTCAATTGTAAAAATGAATTACTATCTTCGCCAACTTGACCTATGAATTCTGTATAATAAAGATAGCTTTTTCTTAAATGATGAATAACCAGTTCTAAATTTTTTGTATAATGCAATAATATTATAAATATATTTTTCAATAAATCAATCCCACGATTAATTACAAATAGATAATGAATATTATCTTTAATTAATAATTGTTTTGATATATGCGATAAATATTCATTTATTAAAACATTATATTCTTGCATAATGAGTTCATTATTTTCTAATTTGCTATTATAATTATTGATATTTAAAATATTTTTATTTTGTTTATTCATTATTTTATAAAATACTTTAATTATTATTTAATATCATTTTTTGTGTTATTAAATAAATAAGTATTTAAAGAAGAAAATAAATAAAATACTATAAAATGACTGAAGAAAATTCTTCCGAACAATCAAATGAAAATTATAGACTTCCACAAGGGGTTACTTTACAGCATTGTGCTAAACTAGGTATCGTTGAGGACAAACCTATTATGTTTGATTATTGGACATCTTCTTGTGATAAAGATGTATTAATTGGTGTCAGAGATAGTGGTGAAAAACTTTTAGTAAAAAGTGCTGATGAATACACTAGTCCTATTTCCAAGATTTATAAAGTTGAAACAGAATTTATAATTATTACGGAAAATTCCATTTATGTTGTTTCGTCTGATATTGAAACCAAACGAGTATCGTAAATTAAAAATATTTTTTTATATTATTATGGATAATATAAAAATTACAATTGATGATATTTTTAAGTATGAACCAAAACCACCGTTTTCTGTAAAATTAGATTTATTTTCACCAGACGAACTAGATGTAACAGCACTTTTTACTAAAATAAAAGATATTTATATGAAAGGTTTGCTTATTCAAACGGGTAAAATTCTGAATACATCGGGTCCAAATAATCTTGAAATTGAAACAGTTACCATGGACCATATAAATATTATGGAAAAACATATGCTTAGTTTTGGCATTAAAACAGTATTTTTAAAAATGACAAGAAATGATAAAGATTCTTTATTTAGGTATCTATTATTTGATTTGGAAAAAGCTGTTCCCGATTTAGACGCTCACGTAAATATGGATTGGAGAACACAACGTATTTTAAAAATTGATTTTAAAATACCTGAAAAAAATAAAGAAGAAATAATTAAACAACTAAATGATATTGTATTAAACCATAATGTTGTCAATATATTTTTAAAAATAAAAAAAGCAAATGTATTAAAAGAACACGGGTTGGTAATAAAACGCAAAAATGATTTGGATGACATAAATGTTATATATTTTGACTTTGCTAAAATATCAGATTATCAAAAAATACACAGATGTATGAATGATAAAATATTCCGTTAAAAAGATCCTTAAATATGTAATAATTCCTTAATAATTTATAAATATTTAATAAATTCATTAAATATTTAAATTTGAAAATTAACGGCGTTTGCGTCTTTTGCGGCGTTTACGCACAGTTTTGCGGCGTTTACGCGATTTGGATTTTCTTTTTTTTGTTCTTTTGACACGACTTCTCCTGCGTCTGCGGCGTCCACCACTCTGAGGTACACTTGCAAAATTTTCATCACTATTAGCTGAACAACTTCCCATTTATATATAGGTGATATATTATAATATATTTTTTAATTGTTCTTTTTGTTCGTCTGAGAGAGTTTTCGGAAATTCTATCTCAAATAGTATAACCATTCTACCAACATTATCTCCACGCTTCATACCCATATTCGCTATTACACTTTTAAAATTTGGCGTTATAACATTGCTGTTAAAATTATTAATCATATATGATTTTTTATTTAAATGTTTAATTTCAAATTTGAACCCAACTAATGCTTCCTTCAACGAAACACTCTTTTTTACCAATAAATCCAATCCCTGTCTAATAAATATTGAATCATTTTTAATTTTTATTTGTATCTTTATATCACCCTGTATACCGTGGGTATTTATATTACCTTTATTTTCCATTATAATTATCTCATTATTATCAATTCCCTTTGGAATATCAACGTATAATGTTTCCTTTTCTATTTTTTTTATATTATCGTGAATTATCCATTTTTTAATTTCTAATGGTTTCACAACACCATCATACGCTTCATCCAAATTTATAATTAGTGTTTTTGTAATGGGTGGCGGTTTCACATTATTATTTTGATATACAGGTCTACCATTTCTAAATATTCTTATATTTGGACCACCAGCCATATTATGCATATTATGCATATTTTCAAAACCCATTGGCGCACCGTTAAAAAACATTTTAAACAAATCTGGCATCCCACCGGCCATCCCGCCACCCATTCCGCCGCCATTATCATCGCTAAAAATATTTGTATTTGCTGATTTAAAAGGACTATTTTGTTTCATATCATACTCATTTTTTTTTTGCGAATCACTTAATATTTCAAAAGCCCTATTCAATTTTTTAAATTCTTCTTCATCGCCACCGCGATCAGGGTGATGTTTTAATGACAATTTTCTAAATGCCTTTCTAATCTCATCCGAAGATGCTTGTTTATTTACATTCAAAATTTTATATAAATCCATATATATTTATCAATTAAGAAAAACTTAAATACAAATTTACGTAATTAATTAAATGTCATTTTTAAAAAAATATAAACCAACCCATTATAAAGATTTTATCATTGACGATGAATATATAAATTTATTAAACACATTGCAAAATATGGACAATTTAAATATTTTATTCATAGGCGAACAAGGTGTTGGAAAAACTTCATTAATTACTGCAACTATCAATGAATATTACAATACAACAAAACCTTCTAAATATGACGTCCTTTATATAAATAGTCTTAAAGAACAAGGTATTAATTATTATAGAAATAATCTTAAAACATTTTGCCAAACCAAATGTTCTAATCCATTAAAAAAAAAGTTTATAATTCTTGATGATATTGATTATATAAATGAACAAAGTCAACAAGTATTCAGAAATTGTATGGATAAATATAGTCATAACGTACATTTCTTAATTTCTTGTACCAATATACAAAAAGTTATTGATAACATACAGTCGCGCAGCATCATAATCCAATTGAATAAAATTAATTTAAAATTATTAAAAAAATTCTCAAATTTTATTGAAAAAGAAGAACATATTATTATTGACGACGATGCAAAAAAATTCTTATTTAATATTTGCGAAAATTCATTTCAAAAGTTATTGATTTTTTTACAAAAATTTAAATTATTTGATAATAAAATTACACTACAAAACGCAAAAGAATTATGTTGCAATATTAACTATTTAGAACTACAAAATTACACAAATTGTTGGTATAAAGAAAAGGATTATAAAAAATCTATACAAATTATGTTTAAAATATACGATAAAGGTTATTCCGTTTTGGATATCTTAGATAATTATTTCTCCTTTATTAAAATAACTGATATTTTAGAAGAAGAACAGAAATATAAAATTATAAAATTTATATGTAAATATATAGCCATTTTTTATAAAATACACGAAAATAAAATAGAATTAACATTTTTTACAAACAATTTAATAAAAAAAATATTATAAATACATTTATATATTTAAATAATGAGTCAAAATTTTAAAAAAATATATAATATAAATAAATTTGTCAATATTTTATTAAAATATTGTACAACTGAAAAAAAATCAGAATATATTTTTTCACCAATTACCTATAAAAAATTAATGTATAATAATTTACTAGAACCATTTTTATTAGAATTACAAGAATATTATCACAAATCAAAACAATTCTACATTAAAAGAGCCGTTTCATATAAAAATACTTTAACAATTATAAGACAAATATTAAATAGTTTATATATCCCATATACTTCAAAAATTATTTATAATAAATCAAAATACACAATTAATTACATAATCTATTTAGATGATGAAATTATTCAATCAATTAACGATACATCAAATAACGATACATCAAATAACGATACATCAAATAACGATACATCAATGATTGTAACTTAACGCGAACATCTTACCAACATTTGTATTGCTAGATAATATTTGTACTTTATTTGATCTTGCAAACCAACCATATTTTTTTCTTTTCAAAATCTCATCATCTGGTAAATATATACCAAACGCAGCCTTATCAAACTCTATTTTGCTATTACCCAATAAATCATCAATAATAATTATATCGCCATTTGCTGTTTTAGTTCCCAATAAATTTCCGGGTATCTTATTTATAGCCTGTCTATTTATTAATTTAAAAACAAATCTGTCCAAATTACCATTGAAATCTGTTTCAGAGGTGTTGTCAGTTGATATAATTTTTTCCATATAATTACATAATTCTTTCATATTTATATTTTTCTTTGTACAACCAAATAGTTTATTATCTGGAAATGTTTCTTTGATACTGGATGTTATATTTCTACACACAAATTCGCCAAAATAACATCCATTTGCACCTAAATATCTATCGTGATAATACTTGAAATCTCGCAACATTAACATACTATTTGGCATTAATACACCCCCGTATTTATGTAATATTCTAAATAATCCAAGCTTAATTACCCTACCACGAATAGGTTCCGATAATTCATTTACATTTATTGTCCAATCTTTTATTAATTTATCAAATGAGTTTGCATTAATTAAACAAATATTAAAAGAATCACCACACCATTTTATTATTAATTCTATACACATATGAATATACGGTTGGTTTAAATCGGTAGTATTTCTTGATCCAAATGATTTCCAATGTCGCGAATTTATATAATAATCAGAAAATATCCACATTATTGGTTTATTATTATTGCTATAACCTGGATCATTCAACAAGTATCGCTGTATTAAACCAAATTGAACTTTTTCAGGTTCCGGGTCATATTTTTCTTTATATTTATCATATAATATACCTATTGCAGTAATTATTATAAATGTTGTAAATAACCTTTGAATTTTCATCATTATATATTACATATATACATTTTTTTATCTAAAACTTTTTATGTTAATAATTTTAAATTTTTCCACCACATTTTATTTTTATTTTTCATTTTATCATCTTCCATTAATAAATTATAAGCCCGCTTCGTATCAATAATCTCATTATTATTTTTACTTTTTTTTAATTGTACCTTTGAATAAGATAAATCGGGAATTTTCCCCTCCGAGGATTTTCTATGACGAATATATTGTTCAACATTATCAAATCTTTTTTTCTCTTTAAAATCTTGTTCTGTCACGGGTACTACCGTTTCCATATGTGCCTTTCTAACATCATCATATCTTAATTTACTAAATATATCCGATGAATATACTGTTTCTGTTGTATCTAACATTGTCCCACCACTATTATAAATCATATCTTGAATATCAGCCTTAACTATTAATTCCCTACCCTCCCTTTTCTTTTTTTTAAATAGAGCGTCAAATTCTGTTTTATTTGAAATTTTAATATTTGAAACTCCCTCTTCAGATTTTAACCAATCTCCATAACCATCCATATTTGATTTTCCATTTGATTTTTCAAATAAATCATTGAACCATTTATTAAAATTTTTCTTTTTTAAAGTTTTTAATTTCATATCCAATAATTCTTTATTTCCTATATCATATTCCATATCATTTTCATCATAATCAATGTTTTCAACCTTTTTCTCTGTTTTATTTTTTAATTTATATATTTTTGATAACATATTATACGCCTTACTAAAAAAAATAAATACTTCCTTTTTCAAACCACTTTTATCTGGATGTGTTTTTAATGCCATTTTTTTTGCATTTTTCAAATCACCAATATTATAATTTATATTTAATCCAAATAAATTCAGCATATCTTCTAAATTATAGTTATCAATATTTAAATCTAGATCTACCAATGATTCCATTATTAATGGTACTTATTTTTATTTTTTATATTAATAAAAATTTTAAATATATAAAATATTTATATTCTATTTATATATTAAATATGGAGCCAAACAATATTTATAAAAAACCCGAAAATAAATTTAAACCAGGTGAATTGTCAATTAATAAAAATGATAATATTCCAACATTGAAAGATCCTATTAAATTAGATAAAAAAAACAACGAATTAAAGAAAAAAGAAAAAATTGAAAAAGAAAAAATTAATAAAGCTAAAAAAAAA
>Ga0206131_10000125_pt1 | contig 102270 bp, 96 predicted proteins | sample Helgoland_Spring_FD_148636 | JGI IMG/M metagenome (GOLD analysis project Ga0206131, IMG submission 148636) | Pelagic subsurface seawater microbial communities from Kabeltonne, Helgoland, North Sea - Helgoland_Spring_Bloom_20160517_1 | ecosystem: Environmental > Aquatic > Marine > Epipelagic ... | reverse complement strand
TTAACCATAGATTATAAATATCCAGCTAAATATGATGATGTTATAAAAATAACGACTACTCTAAAAAAGACTCCCTCATTTAAAATTGAATTTTATTATGAAATTCACAATCAGGAAAATAAACTTTTAGTTACTGCAACCACCAATTTAGTGTTTGTAGATAGTATTACTAGAAAATTGATAAAAGCACCAGATTATTTATTAAAAAAATTGAAAGAACTGTAATTATTTTTGTAAAACTACAATGGATACTTTATAGGTGTTTTCAAAAATTTTAAAAATTCTTATCGCTTCTTTTTTTCGTATTGAAATTATAAATTGACAATCTAATTCCATTTTTTGATTGATAATTGAAATATTTTCATCCTTGATGATGCGCATTATCGTATTCATTTCTGGATATTTAAATTTTATTAAAAATACCTTATCAATTGTTTTATCGATAATTATCGAATTTTCTAAAGCTAATTTAGCACTATTTTTATAGGCCTTTATCAAACCTCCAACTCCAAGCTTTGTGCCCCCAAAATAACGTACTACTACCACTAATACATTTGTAACATTAAATGACTGTAGTTGGCCATAAATAGGCATGCCTGCACTATTTGAAGGTTCACCATCATCATTTGCTCTGTAATGATCGTAATTTTCTCCAAGCTGCCATGCATAACACCAATGTCGAGCATTATAATGTTGTTTTTTTAGAAACTCTATTTTTTCTTTAATTTCTTCTTCATTAGTCACTGGAAAAGCATAGCCATAAAACTTACTACCTCTATCTTTAAATAGTCCTTCTTTTGAGGCTTGTATTATCGTTTTGTATGAATCTATATTATTATCCAATTATATTGATATTAAAATAATACTTAAAATTGCTAGCGCTATTCCAATCCAATTTTTCCTAATAAGTTTTTCTTTAAAAATAAAAATTCCTGCAAAAGTTGATAGTGCTACTATGGAAACATTGTTAATTGCGAAAATTCCTGAACTTTCTAGTATGTCACTTCGCAATGTTTGTACTAAAAAATAAATAGAAAAGTAATTAGGTACTCCTAGACATATTCCTGCAATAATGTTTTTAAATTCGAATTTAAAACTTCCCCTAATAATCTGAATTATTATAAATATAAAACCAATAACAGCTGCAGCTAGAAATATAATTGCTGAAAATAAGGGAACGTCGTTATTTGCAACATAAGTATCTTCTAAAAACTTAATGCTGGTATCAATAATTCCACTACCAATAAAAACCAATATGGGCAATACTATTGATTTTCTATTCACACTAATTCCTTGCTTGGATTTATTTGAAGTAAGGTAGACAGCAATTAAAGCAATCGCAATACCTATTAACTTTACGGTACCAAGACTTTCGTTATAGTATAAAAGTCCAAATAAAACGGGAACTACAACACTCATTTTAGTGGCAACAGAAACGACTGAAAGCCCATTTTTTTGAGTTGTTACCCCCATTAAATTAAAAACAATGATAAACAAAGCTCCTAATATTAGCGTGTTGTAAAACCAATCTAAATTTGGTAATTGTGAAATTGTGATTGTTCCATTATAGCTTAAAATCCCAGTTGTAAAGGCAATACAATAATTTACAACGATTGCCTGAAAGATATTTATTTGAAACTTTTCAAATAATTTAAATATGATGAAAATTATTGTGGATGCTAAAATGCTAAGTAGTAAATAAATCAATTATTTATGTATTTTTTGAGTTTGGCACTTGATCTCTTTTAAATAGATCTTTTTTTAAAAGAAATAAATCTACGATATCTTCCTTTTTTGGGATAATATTCCAGCTATGAATTCCAAGTTTTTTTGCTGATTCAGTATTTTCTTTGGTATCGTCTATAAATAAAATATCTTTTGGATTAATTTGATGTGTATCTAAAACAAAATTATAAATATCAGAATTTGGTTTTCTTAAATGGATCTCTTGTGATAAATAAAAAGCATCAAAACAGTTTTTAAAACGTAGAAACCTTTCTATAGTCATGTTTTTAATTACTTTTTCAATATGTAAATCGTTGGTATTACTCAATAATATTAATTGATACTTTTTTGAAGTTGCTAAAGCTTCAATATACTTAAGTCTGTATTCAGGGAAATCTAAAATAATAGAATTCCAAGCCTCAGAAAGTTCAGTTTTAGATGTGTTTAAACATATTTTACAATAAAAATCTAAAAAAGCAGAAGTGCTAATAATTCCTGTTTCATATCGTTTATTGATTTCAACCATTTCATTGGAAAATGAATGAATACCTAATTTCCTCATCTCTATATATGGAGCTTCTTTATCAAGGTTGATAAAGACATCTCCAAAATCAAAAATGAGTGTTTTAATCATTTAATACTATTTTTAAGGTGTCTTGTTTGATTTTTGATTCAGAGCTTATTTTTCCATTTATAAAAGGTGCTTTAGTACCTTCTTTAAAAAATGGAATGCCTTTAATAATTCGAGCTTCATCCCAAAGGTTTTTATCAATAAAAGTTTGCAGTGTTTTTGCACCACCTTCGACTATTAATGATTGAATTTTATACCTATATATAAGCTCAATAATTTGTGCTGCTATATCTTCTGAAAAATCAATTAGTTCATAAATAACATTTTTCTCATTTTCTTTACTTACCTCAGTTATAATAATAGTTTTAGCCTTAAGATCAAAAACGTTTGCATCTATAGGAATTCTTAAGTTCTTATCAATTACTAATCTAATAGGTGAATTACCATTCCAATCTCGAGTAGTTAAACTTGGATTGTCTTCAATAGCTGTATGAGTGCCAACAAGTATTGATACTTCTTCAGCTCTCCATTTGTGGACTATTTGTCTGGAATTTTTGTTAGTTATCCAAACTGGACGTTTTTCAATTTTGCTTTTAGGTGAAATAAATCCATCTGAAGTTTCTGCCCATTTTAAAATAATATAAGGCCGCTGTTTTTTAAAAAAAGTAAAAAATCGTTTGTTGAGTTTATTGCATTCTTTTTCCAAAATTCTTTCAACGACATTACACCCATGCTCTTTTAAAAGCTTTATTCCATTTCCTGCTACTTTTGGATTTGGATCCATACTTCCAATAATAACTGTTTTGATTCCTTTTTCAATAATTAAATTCGCACAAGGAGGAGTCTTTCCAAAATGACTGCAAGGTTCTAAACTTACATAAATAGTTGCGTCTTTTAAAAGAGATTGATTTTTTACACTAGCAATTGCATTTACTTCAGCGTGAGGCATTCCAGATTGATAATGCCAACCTTCACCGATAATCTTATCTTTGTAAACGATTACACTTCCTACCAAAGGATTTGGATAGGTATTTCCCAAACCATTTTCAGCAAGTTGGATGCATCGCAACATGTAATTTTCGTGTATCTTCACATTGTAAAAATACAAGGATTAATTTATATGAAGAAACCAATTATCCGTCCAATCTTAAAAAAAGACAATCACCATATAGCCAGCGTTATACGAAAGGTTTTAATTGATTTTAGAGTTCCCAAAGTTGGTACTGCTTATGCCGATAAAGCATTAGATGCGCTATATGAAGCATACCAAAAACCACGTGCTATATATCTTGTAATAGAATTTGATGGAAATATAATTGGTGGTGGAGGAATAGCAAAACTTGACAATTGTGAAGAAAATATTTGTGAATTACAAAAAATGTATTTTTTAGAAGAAGCTAGAGGTTTAGGTTTAGGTGTTGAGATGATCAATATTTGTATTCAAAAAGCTAAGAGTTTTATGTTTGAAAATTGTTATTTAGAAACAATGACCTATATGGAGGCTGCTCAAAAACTATATTTAAAAAATGGTTTTAAATATATAGAGAACTCTATAGGTGATACAGGGCATTATTCCTGTCCAGTACATATGCTAAAAAAATTATAAGTTTTGAGTTTAAAAGAATTAAAAATATATTTTATAAGTTCATTAAAGAGTTTATATCCATCAAAAGAAGTTTTATCTTTCTTTAATTTACTCTCAGAAAAAACATTGGGTTTATCGAGAATTGCAATTGCGCTTCAACCAGAAAAAAAAATTTCAGAAAAAGAAAAATTTGTATTTAATAACGCTATTTCTCGTTTGAAAAATTTTGAACCAATTCAGCATATTTTAGGAACTACAGAATTTTTCGGACTCTCTTTTTTAGTTGATAAAAATGTATTAATTCCTAGACCAGAAACCGAAGAATTAGTGGATTGGATTCTTGGCCAAAATAAACATAAAGAAGCTACTATACTTGATATTGGAACTGGAAGCGGGTGTATCGCAATTTCTTTGGCAAAACATTTACCTAGTGCAAAAGTTTGCGGTTTAGATATTTCTGCCAAAGCTTTACATGTTGCTCAACTCAATACTGTTCTTAATAAAGTTGATATTAGGTATTTTAACACTGATGTTTTAAAAAAAAATACTTGGAAATTTACTTTTGAAGACATGAGATTTGATACAATAGTTTCAAATCCACCCTATGTTAGAATATTAGAAAAAGAACTTATGAGTCCCAATGTAATAGAGCATGAGCCTAGTATAGCATTGTTTGTAAAAGATGAAGATCCATTGCTTTTTTATAGAAAAATTGCTCAACTAAGCAATATATATTTAAAGCCAGAAGGAGTACTTTATTTCGAAATAAACGAATACCTTAGTCTAGAGATGGAAAAAATGTTAACGATGGAAGGTTTTAAAAATATCGAAATAAGAAAAGATATTTTTAAAAAAGATCGAATGATAAAATGTATTAAAAATGAGAAAACTTACTAGTATTTGTGTTTTTTGTGGGAGCAGTGAAGGGAATGATATTCAAATTATTGAAACTGCAAAAGAATTAGGAAAGGCCTTAGCCAATCATAATATAGAATTGGTATATGGTGCCGCAAAAATTGGTATAATGGGTTTAATTGCGAACGCTACACTAGCTCATAAAGGAAAAGTGACTGGTATCGTTCCAACATTTTTAAAATTAAGAGAAGTGGTTCATTTAGGGCTTACTGAATTAATTATAACAAAAAATATGCATGAGCGGAAATTATTGATGCAAAATAGAAGTGATGCTTTTATTACTATGCCTGGTGGAATAGGTACTATGGAAGAACTTTTCGAAATATTAACCTGGTTACAATTAGGACTTCATAGCAAGCCAATTGGCTTGCTAAACGTAAATCATTATTACGACGATTTAATAGTTATGCTTCAAAAAATGGTTGAAAAAGGTTTTTTATCTAAGGATAATTTAAAATTATTAATAGTCGATGATCAAATAGACACTTTACTGGAAAAGATGGTAAACTTTAAAGCTCCTTAAAAGTCAAAATTACTAACTAATGAATAGCGCTGTTAAGCATTATTGTATAATAATAGCTTTATTATTTTGATAGGAATTTATTAATAAATAAGTAATCATGCCCTAAGTTTATCATCTCATACATAGAAATTAAAAAACAGTGAATCAGTGTTTTTTTCTAAGTAAAAATTAGTTAAGTTCTTTTAATCAATACTTTAAGGAACTAATAACATACTCCAGATATAATAAAAAAGAAAAGATTATCGTTATAAAAAGAAAAATACTTCTCATAACTTCAATTTTCTATAATTTTAGTTAGTCCCTAATTAAGTATTCTTCTTAATGGAGGTTTTAAAGTCTTATCCGTTGATAATGGTCAATATGATCTTATGAAATTAGATTTAATGAGCTGAAAACGTTTTTTAAAATATTAAATAATACATATTTTATGAAAAAAAAATCAAAAAAAAGAACTTCAAAAACAATGTTTTATGGCTTAAAGGAATTTAAATGGTCGAATTTTATTTGTGCCATGTTATTATTGACAATAATACAACTTGCTTATCCACATGGCACCGTAACAAGTCCAGCCAGTCGTATTTGGAATTGTTATCAGGAAAATCCTGAAAATCCTGATTCTGCTCCTTGTATAGCAGCAGTTATATCTCATGGTACTCAACCATTGTATGATTGGAATGAAATTAGCCAAGCGAACGCTAATGGTGAACATGAATTATATGTTTTTGATGGTAATCTGCCTAGTGGAGGCCGACCAGATAAGTACGGTGGCATGGATCAAATAACATCAGAATGGGTTGCAACCCCTGTTTCTCCAGGACCTTTCACAATTACATGGACAAATACTGCTCCTCATGCATCTGAATATTACGATGTCTATATTACAAAAGAAAGTTGGTCACCAGATCAAATATTAACATGGGATAGCCTTGAGCTTCTTGTTAGAACACCCCCAAGTCCAGCAGCAAGCACCGTAGACATACAAGTAACTTTACCTGTTAGAACGGGCAGACATATTATTTATAGTGTTTGGCAGCGATCCGATAGTCCAGAAGCATTTTACTCAACCAGTGATATAGACTTTGGTGAAGTATTATCTATCGATGACCTTGATGGGGCTTCTACAAAAATTAATTGGAGCCATAATTACCCCAATCCATTTAATTCAACAACTAAAATTGCTTATCGAATAGAGGATGATGCATTTGTAACTATTACAGTTTATGATATTTTTGGTAAAAAAGTTTCAACACTCGTGAATAACAATCAATTTTCTGGTGAGCATGAAGTAACATTTTATGCAGAAAATTTGAGCAATGGTGTCTACTTTTATATTTTGAAGGTTGGAAGCCATAGAGAATCAAGACGCATGATTTTACAAAAATGATTTTATCTTTTTAAATAATATAAATTTTTAAATCATTGCTTATGTCATGTAATGCATAAGAATTTATTTTTTGGATCTTTAATTAACACATTAATTATTATAATGTATGAGAATAAATTGTTTATAATTTTTTATGCAAACCTCGTAGGTGTTATAACCTTTGAGGTTTCATTTATTATATTTGTTTAATGAATGTAAAAAAACAAATCAGTGATCTTCGGGAAGAGTTAAGACTGCATAACTATAATTATTATGTACTGGATAATGCTACGATTTCAGATTATGATTTCGATATAAAACTGAAAAAACTTCAGCGAATAGAAGAAGAATATCCTGAGTTTTACGATGCAAATTCTCCTACACTAAGAGTAGGAGGGTCGATTACTAAAAATTTTAATACGATAAAGCATGATTATAGAATGTATTCTTTGTCTAATTCATACTCAAAAGAAGATTTAGAAGAATGGGAAACACGTATTAAAAAATTAGTAGATGGAGAAATAGCATATACTTGTGAACTTAAATACGATGGAGCATCAATTAGTTTAACATATGAAAATGGAAAGTTATTGAGAGCTGTTACTAGGGGAGATGGTTACCAAGGAGATGAAGTTACCACCAATATAAAAACCATCAATTCAATTCCTTTAGTTTTAAAAGGAACCTATCCAAATCGCTTTGATATTAGAGGTGAAATTGTTTTGCCTTTTGAAGGATTTAATAAAATGAATAAAGAGCGCATTGCAGAAGGAGAAGATCCCTACAGAAACCCCAGGAATACAGCTTCAGGAAGTCTAAAATTACAAGATAGTAGTGAAGTAGCTAAACGACCTTTAGACTGTTTATTGTATCATATTGTTGGAGATAGATTACCAATAAATACTCAATTTGAAAGTTTAGAAAAAGCACGAGAATGGGGCTTTAAAGTACCAGCTATTGCTAAAATTGCTAAAAGTATTCCTGAAGTTATTGAATTTGTAGATTATTGGGACATCCACCGGCATGATTTACCATATGAAACTGATGGAGTTGTTATAAAAGTCAATAGTTTATTTCAGCAAGAAGAATTGGGTTTTACCGCAAAAGCTCCACGTTGGGCAATTGCTTATAAGTTTAAGGCGGAAAAGGCTTCAACTGTTTTGAAAGAGATTACCTATCAAGTTGGACGTACGGGTGCGGTTACACCCGTTGCCAATTTAAAACCAGTATCCCTAGCCGGAACTATTGTTAAAAGAGCATCCTTGCACAATGCGGATCAAATCGAAAAATTTGATATTAGAGTTGATGATACTGTTTTTGTAGAAAAAGGAGGGGAAATTATTCCTAAAATTGTTGGAGTGGATTTAGAAAAAAGAACTAAAAACTCTTTACCCACAATATACATTACTCATTGCCCTGAATGCAATACAGAACTAAAAAGACAAGAAGGAGATGCCAAGCATTTTTGTCCAAACATTGATGGGTGTGCACCACAAATTACAGGTAGAATTCAGCATTATATTTCAAGGAAAGCAATGGATATTGAGGGCTTAGGGTCAGAAACCGTTTCTTTATTGGTTAAAAATGGTCTTATTCATAATTATGCAGATTTATATGAATTAACCGTTTCTGATATTTTACCTTTAGATAGAATGGCAGAAAAAAGTGCTATAAATTTAATTGTTGGTGTTGAGGCTTCTAAAAACATTCCTTTTGAAAGGGTCTTATTTGCTTTGGGTATTCGATATGTCGGAGAAACTGTAGCAAAAAAATTGTCTAAACATTATAAAAGTATAAATGGATTGGCAAACGCTTCCGAAGAGGAATTAATCAATGTAGATGAAATAGGGGAAGTTATTGCAAAAAGTGTAGTAGATTTCTTTTCATTATTTGAAAATAATGATATTATAAATCGCTTAAAGAGCTATGGAGTTCAAATGGAAATTTCTGAGGAGGAATTAAGCAACCAAACCAATAAACTTGATGGCAATACTTTTGTGGTTTCTGGAGTATTTACAAAGGTATCTAGAAATGAATTAAAACAATTAATTGAACAAAATGGAGGGAAAGTATCAAGTTCAATTTCTAAAAAAACAAATTTTGTCATAGCTGGAGATAAAATGGGACCAAGTAAGAGAATTAAAGCAGAAGACCTAGGAGTAGCTATTATGACAGAAGATGATTTTTTATTAATGATTTTGTAAATTGATTAATACTTCAGGCTAATGCTGTATTTTTGTATTGAACTGTAATTGTTTTATGTTAAAAAGAATTCAAAAAATATTCCTAAAAAGAAGCATTGATAAAAATTTAGAAAACAGAGATGTATCTAAAATTAATGATCAATTGCATACAATAGGATTTTTAGTCGACAAAGAAATAAATATTGCTTTTGAAAAATTTTATGAAATTTCCAAAGACCTTGATTTGCATGAAAAAGATGTTAAACTATTTTTCTTTTCAGAAGTAAATACTAAAACACCAACATTGCATCAAAATAAAATTAATAACAAACATTTTTCATGGAATGGCGAGATTCAAAATAAAAATGCAAACGATTTTTTAGAAATTCCTTTTGATGTTTTGGTAGGTTACTATCGTACTAAAAATAAGTATTTAGATTTAATGATATCTAAAAGTAATGCAAAATTTAAAGTTGGTTTTAAAGAAATTGACAATCGTCTTTTTGATTTGTTAATAGATGTAGACCCTTTAAATATAGCTGTTATTAAAAAAGAATTGGTAAAATATTTTCGAGTTTTAAATAAAATAAATTAACAAAAAACTCCCATCTAAATTGTTGATTATTAAGAGAGTATTTTAAAACTTTTAGAAGCTAAAGGAATGACTAATAAATAGCAGTATGTGGCAATTTAAATAAATTAATATAAACACATGAAAGAATTAATTGGAACTGGAGTTGCTTTAATAACTCCTTTTAAAGAAGACTTAACAATAGATTTTGAAGGTTTACAAAGGGTTGTTAATTATACCATAGCTAACGGGGTTGACTATTTAGTTGTTTTGGGAACTACTGCTGAAAGTGCTACCTTATCAAAGGCAGAAAAACAATTGGTTGTCAATACAATCGTCGATACTAATGCCGGAAGATTACCATTGGTTTTAGGGATAGGTGGTAACGATACACAAGCTGTAATTAATGAGTTAGAGACCACTAATGTTTCAGCCTTTACTGCAATACTTTCGGTTTCACCTTATTATAATAAACCAACTCAAGAAGGAATTTATCAACATTTTGCAGCTATTTCAAGAGCTTCAGAAAAACCAATTATTATTTATAATGTACCTGGAAGAACAGCTTCCAATATTAATCCTGTTACAGTAAAAAGACTTGCGACGCAATTTGAAAATATAATTGGTATAAAAGAAGCAGCAGGCGATATAGCTCAAGCAATGAGTTTAATAGCGATGTGTCCAAAAAACTTTCTTGTGATTTCCGGTGATGACATGATTACGTTAGCAATTGTTTTAGCTGGTGGTGCAGGAGTTATTTCAGTTATAGGAGAAGGATTTCCAAAAGAATTTTCAGAAATGGTAAGACTTGGTCTTAATAAAAATGTAAAAGAAGCCTATAAAATTCATTATAAGTTGGCTCCTGCAATAGCATATATTTTTGAAGAAGGAAATCCAGCCGGAATAAAAGGTGTATTTAAAAGTTTAGGAATTTGTGGCAATGCTGTACGCTTACCTTTAGTATGCATAAGTGCCACTTTACAAACTAAAATAGATTCATTTATTTCAAGCTTATAAAGGAAAGCGGTTAGTTTCAAGTTAAAAAATTAAAAACACTAGGAACAACAAAAAAATGATCTCTACTTTAGTACCCTAATAAGTTTTTGTAATCTCTTTAAATTGATTACTTTTGCACGACGTTTTTAAATCTATGAAAAAGAGTATATTACTATTATTATCGATCATTGTTATTAGCTCGTGTGGTGAATACCAAAAGATGTTAAGAAATCCAGATTCTGGATTGAAATACGCAATGGCAGAAAAAATGTACAATAAGGGTAAATATAAAAAAGCATTAAAGCTGATGGAACAAGTTGTTCCAGTATACAGAGGAAAGCCTCAAGCTGAAAAATTAATGTTCATGTATTCAAATACTTATTACCAACTTGAAGATTACTACCTTTCCGGTTATCAGTTTGAACGTTTTGTAGTTTCTTATCCCAAGAGTGACAGTGTAGAATTAGCGTCCTATAAATCTGCCTCTAGTTATTACGAATTATCACCTATTTATTCTTTAGATCAAACAGATACCTACATAGCATTAGAAAAACTGCAATCATTTATTGATACATATCCAAATTCAAAATATCGTACAGAATCAAATAATAAAGTTAATTTGCTAACTTTAAAGTTGCAGAAAAAAGATATTGAAATTGCAATGCAATATTTGAAAACGGGATTAGCACTAAATAGCTATAAAAATGCAATAGCTGCTTTTGAAAATTTCATAAGCGATCACCCAGGTTCTATTTACAGGATAGATGCCTATTTTGGCCGCTTTCAAGCACAATATGAGTTAGCTTTGCAAAGCGTACCGCAAAAGGTTGAAGAACGTTTGATAAAAGCCTTAGAATATTACGATGATTTTTTAAAATATTTTAGTGAAAGTGAACTGTCAGAACAAGCAAACGAAATAATAATAGATATAGGAATAAGATTAGGAACAACCGAAATTCCGAGTTAAAAATAAATATATGAAAGATTTAAAGAATACTGAAGCGCCTTCAAACACTACTACCATTGATAAAAACTTAGTAGATGGACCAACGAATAATATTTATGAGGCCATATCTATTATTTCGAAAAGAGCAGTTCAAATAAATGAAGATATCAAGAAAGAATTATTAGAGAAACTAGATGAGTTTGCTACTTATAATGATAGCTTAGAAGAAATATTTGAAAATAAAGAGCAAATTGAAGTGTCAAAATTTTACGAAAAATTACCGAAACCACATGCAATTGCTGTTCAAGAATGGTTAGATGATAAAATCTACCATAGAAATACTCAAGACGAAGAATTAGAAAAATAATAAATGTCAGTTCTAAGTGGTAAAAATATTTTACTTGGTGTAACTGCCGGTATTGCCGCTTATAAATCTGCATTTTTAGTTCGCCTTTTTGTAAAAAAAGGAGCTAATGTTAAAGTGGTGATGACTCCTTCCTCTAAAGAGTTTGTCACTCCTCTAACGCTTTCTACACTTTCTAAAAATGAAGTTTATTCCTCATTCACTAAAGAAGATAACGAAAATGCCCAATGGAATAATCACGTTGAGTTAGCCCTTTGGGCCGATTTGATGTTAATAGCTCCTGCAACAGCAAATACCCTGTCTAAAATGGCTAATGGCACATGCGATAATTTATTGTTAGCTGTTTATTTATCTGCTAAATGTCCTGTTTATTATGCCCCTGCTATGGATTTAGACATGTATAAACATCCTTCAACTTTAATATACTTTAAAAAATTAAATGAGTTTGGTAATATTCAAATTCCTGCAGATTTTGGCGAATTAGCTAGTGGTTTAGAAGGACAAGGAAGAATGGCAGCACCAGAAAATATTATTTCATTAATTGAAAAAAATATTTTAGATGGACTTCCTTTAAAAAATAAAAATATATTAATAACAGCAGGACCTACTCATGAAGCTATAGATCCCGTTCGATTTATCGGAAATCATTCCAGTGGTAAAATGGGATATGCTATTGCTGAGGTAGCTGCAAATTTAGGTGCCCAGGTAACTTTAATTTCAGGACCAGTTAGTCTTAAAATAAAGAACGATGCTATTAATCTTATAAGTGTAACTTCTGCTAATGAAATGTTTAAGGCAACTCATCATTATTTTAAAAATTGTGAAATTGCTATTTTAAGTGCAGCAGTAGCTGATTTCACACCCAGTAAAGTTGCGCTTCATAAAATTAAGAAAAAAGAAGAAACTTTAACTATTGAACTAAATAAGACCAAAGATATATTAGCTTCATTAGGAGAAATAAAATCCAATAAATATTTAGTGGGTTTTGCATTGGAAACTCAAAATGAATTAGAAAATGCAAAAACAAAATTGAATAAAAAGAATTTAGACTTAATTGTGTTAAATTCGCTTAATGATAAAGGTGCAGGTTTTAAATTAGATACTAATAAAATAACGTTGATATCTAAAGATAATAAAATAGCTACTTTTAAAGTTAAAACTAAGAAGGAAGTCGCAAACGATATTTTACAACACATTTTAAAAGAATTACATGTTTAAAAATTTACTTTTTGTACCTATTTTTTTTGTATCAATATTTAGTTATGCTCAAGAGTTAAACTGTTCGGTTTATATTAATGCTGAGCAAACAGGGCAGCCTAATAATCAAGTTTTTAGAATTTTAGAAACTCAATTAACTGAATTTATAAATACAACTGCTTGGACCGATAAAAGTTATAAGAATCAAGAAAAAATAGAATGCAATATGTCTATTATAATTTCTAATTTCGATTCAAATTTATTTACAGCTACCATACAAATTCAGTCATCTAGACCGGTATATGGATCTTCTTATACAAGTCCAATTTATAATTATAACGACAAACAATTTAATTTTAGTTATGTAGAGTTTCAACCATTGGTTTTTAATATTAATAGCTTTACGTCAAATTTAATATCTGTTATTGCTTTTCATGTTTATACTATTATTGGTCTGGACGCCGATACTTTTGAATTGAATGGAGGTGAGCCTTATTTTGCAATAGCAAAACAAATCGTAAATATTGCTGCAACTAGTGGTTTTAGAGGATGGAAATCTACCGATGGTAAGCAATCAAGATATAGCTTAAACGATGCTTTACTTTCTCAGGTTTATTCAGAGTTTCATTCTGCTATGTATGAATATCATCTAAATGGGTTAGATCTAATGTCTACATCTCCTAGAATTGCAAAATCTAATATTGCTGATGCCATAAATATTCTGAAGGGAATTAATGACAGAAGACCAAACTCTTATTTGTTGCGTACTTTTTTTGATGCAAAATCAGATGAAATTCAAAGTATATTCTCAGATGGACCTGCCGTAGACATCACATCGCTTATCAATAATTTGAATAGAATGGCTCCTACCAAAAGATCTAATTGGGCGGAGATAAAATATTAAGATATATTTTATTAAATAGAATTATTTATTTGCATTCATTAGAGATTTTAAATATAATTATAAAAATTAAGATTTGCTTTCTAAACTTTCCATAAAAAACTTTGCTCTTATAGATGATATCTGTGTTGAATTTACTTCAGGATTAACATCAATTACTGGGGAAACAGGTGCGGGAAAGTCTATTATTCTGGGTGCTCTTTCTTTGGTTTTAGGCAAAAGAGCAGATTTAAATAGCATAAGGAATAATACTTTAAAATGTATTATTGAAGCAGAGTTTATATTAGATAAAAGTCAATTTTTAATTTTGTTTAATGAATTTGAACTTGATTTTGATGTACACACTATAATAAGAAGAGAACTTTTACCTTCTGGTAAATCACGGGCATTTGTAAATGACACACCAGTAACTCTTTCTCAGCTTCAATTACTGTCAAATTATTTGCTAGACATACATAGTCAGCATGAAACTCTTTCCTTATTTTCAGAAACCTATCAATTAGAAATTTTAGATGTTTTAGCTGGTAATTTGGTGTTGTTGAAAAGTTATTCTGAAAAATTACAAGATTATAAGGAAGTTTCAGAAACAATTTTAGCATTGATTTATAAGAAAGAATCCGCATCTAAAGAGTTGGATTATAATACTTTTTTATATGATGAATTGGTGGAAGCTAATTTAAAAAATGTACAACAAAATGAATTAGAAGAAACTTTTAGTAAACTAAATAACACAGAAACCATTCAAGAAACTTTAACAGCTGTAACTAGTTTGTTAAATCAAGAGCAGTATGGAGCTTTAAATACTTTAAAAGAAATAAGAAGTCTACTTTTTAAACTGAATGCTGTTTCTTTAGATTTTCAAAATTTATACGAACGAATAAATAGCATTATTATTGAGATGGATGATATCTCTGAGGAAATAATTAATTTATCATTAAGTATAGAGGCAGATCCCTCATTACTTAATAAAATTAACGAAAAACTTCAAACTATTTATAAACTTCAACAAAAGCATAATGTTGCTACAGTTCCTGAATTGGTTGAAATTCAAAAAATATTAGAAGAAAAAATTGAAATCACTAATAATCTAGATGGAGAAATTGAAAAACTAGAAATATATAAAGGAAAATTAAAAAATAAGGTACAAGATCTCGCCAATAAAATTCATAAAAAGCGCCTAATTGTTATACCTACCTTAAAAAATAAACTCACGTATATATTAAATGAATTAGGAATGCCTAATGCAGCTTTTAAGTTTGAATTAAGTTCAACAACGATTTTTAAGAAAAATGGTACAGACTCATTATTATTATTATTTACTGCAAATAAGGGAAATAGTTTTGGTCCTTTAAATAAAGTTGCTTCAGGTGGAGAATTAAGTAGAATTATGCTTTCGATTAAGGCAGTAATCGCCCAATACAAAAAGTTGCCAACGGCTATTTTTGATGAAATAGATTCTGGTATTTCAGGAGAAATTGCTTACAAAATGGCTGAAATTTTAAAGGAGATGAGTTTGACAATGCAAATGTTTGCAATTACTCATTTACCACAACTAGCAGCAGTTGGAAATCAGCATATTAAAATTTTCAAAGAAGATGTGAATCAAATCACTGAAACAAAATTAAAAACACTAACAAAAGAAGAAAGAGTTAGTGAAATTGCAGAAATGATTGGTGGTAAAAACAAATCGATTTCAGCAATAAATCAAGCAAAAGAACTATTGAATTAAAGTGTATATTTACAACCGTAAAAAATAAAAAACGATGGCATATAATTTATTAAAAGGGAAACGAGGAATTATTTTTGGAGCTTTAGATGAAAATTCAATTGCGTGGAAAACAGCCGAAAAAGTTCATGAAGAAGGTGGAGTATTTGTTTTAACAAATGCGCCAATTGCAATGAGAATGGGACAAATAAAAGAATTGGCAACTAAAACTAATTCTGAAATCATTCCAGCAGATGCTACCAGTATAGAAGATTTAGAAAACCTAGTAGATAAATCAATGGAGATTTTAGGTGGTAAAATCGATTTTGTTTTACACTCAATTGGAATGTCTGTTAATGTTCGTAAAGGGAAAGCTTATACCGATCAGAATTATACCTTTACTCATAAAGGTTGGGATGTTTCTGCAGGTTCTTTCCATAAAGTAATGCAAGTGTTGTACAAAAAAGATGCAATGAGTGAATGGGGTAGTATTGTTGCTTTAACCTACATGGCAGCACAACGTGTATTCCCAGATTATAATGACATGGCTGATAACAAAGCCTATTTAGAATCGATCGCTCGTAGTTTTGGCTACTTTTTTGGGAGAGATAAGAAAGTTAGGGTAAATACTATTTCTCAATCTCCAACGCCTACAACGGCTGGGCAAGGGGTAAAAGGTTTTGATGGTTTTATTGCTTATGCTGAAAAAATGTCACCATTAGGTAATGCTACCGCTTTAGATTGTGCTAATTATACGATTGCTATGTTTAGTGATTTAACTAAAAGGGTGACGCTTCAGAACCTATATAATGACGGAGGCTTCTCAAATATGGGAGTGAGTAATGAAGTAATGGAAACTTTTATGAAATAATAAAATTTATAAAACGATGAGCCATCCATAAGTAATTATGGGTGGCTTTTTTTTTACTTACCTTTGTTTAATGCTAGATTCTATAACATATTCTTTTATAATCCCTGTTTTTAACAGGCCAGAAGAAGTGAAAGAACTTTTAGAAAGTTTTTTGAAATTAGATTTTAAAGCAGCATATGAAATTGTAATAATTGAGGATGGCTCTTCTAATACTTGTAAAGACATCATATCAGGTTTTCAAGAAAAATTAAATATTTCTTATTATTTTAAAGAAAATTCTGGGCCCGGAAATTCACGAAATTTTGGCATGCAAAGGGCTAAAGGTAACTACTTTATCATTTTGGACTCCGATTGTATTTTGCCTTCTCATTATCTAAAAACAGTAGATGCTTTTTTGAAAAAAAAATTTTATGATTGTTTTGGTGGAGCAGATTCTGCAAATACTGATTTCTCATTAGTTCAGAAAGCAATTAATTATGCAATGACTTCATTTTATTCCACTGGAGGTATTAGGGGAAGTGAAAAAAGTATCAAGAAATTTGAACCCAGAAGCTTTAATATGGGGATTTCTAAAAAAGTGTTTTTAAAGACTAACGGTTTTTCAAAAATTCACCCTGGTGAAGATCCAGATTTATCTCAACGTATTTTAAAAGAAAATTATCAAACTGTATTTATACCAAACGCTTTTGTTTATCATAAACGAAGGGTTTCATGGAAAAAATTTTATCAGCAAGTTTATAAGTTTGGTTTGGTGAGACCTATATTAAATGACTGGCATCCAAATACTGCTAACATCACTTTTTGGTTTCCTACTCTTTTTGTTTTTTTTGTGATTGCTTCCTTATGTTTTGCAATCCTTTTTAATTTTTTATTCTTAGTACCTACAGCAGCTTATTTAAGTATAATATTTCTAGATGCTAGCATTAAGAATAAAAGTATATCTATTGGTTTATTAACTATTATTGCAGTTTTCATACAATTCATCGGATATGGTTCTGCTTTTTTGAAATCTACCATCTATATACGTTTTTTAAAAAGAGATCCTAAAAAACAGTTTCCTAAATTATTTTTTGAGTAATTTTAACATAAATATATTTTAAAGTCGATGTCAGAAACTAAAACAAATTACACAAAAAAAGGGAAACCCAAGATGTTTCTATTATTCCTTTTTGTAACAACATTTATTTGGTTTATTTCAAAATTTTCTCGAGAGTTTACATCTAATTTAGAAGCTGAAATTCACTATATAAATGCTCCACTTGGAGTTATTGTTTCAGAAAACAATTATGATATAGTAAGTTTTGATTTTACAACGAGTGGTTTTTATTTTTTATATTATAAAATAAACAAACCAATAATAACTATTGATTTGCCAAAATATATTAAAGCAGGAACTTCTAGTTTTATAATTTCCAACAGTGAACTTAAACGAACTATCACTTCACAATTAAAAAATGATATTATAGTAAATAATGTTTCGATTGAAAAAATGGAAGTATTCTTAGATAAATTAAAAACAAAAAAAGTAAAAGTTTCTTTGTTGGAAAACATTAAGTTTAAAAATGGATTTAATTCGATTGGTCAATATAAAATATCTCCAGATTCTATAACAATTTCTGGACCTACAAAATATTTAGACACATTGACTGAAATAAAAACCGAATTGTTAGAATTAACAAATGTTAATGAAAATATTGGGGCTATTGTTAATTTAAGTAAATTAAATGATACAAGTATTTCATATTCACAAGACACTGTTAAACTACATGTTTTTGTAAAAGAATTTACTCAGAAATCATTATTAGTTCCAGTAGTAGTCAATAATTTACCCTCTGATCTATCTATAAGATTGGTTCCTGAAAATGTTACCATAAGATTCGATGTAGCGATGGAGGATTATAATAATATAGCTGCTATTAATTTTTTACTAATGTGCGATTTTGATAAAAAAAATGATCAAGAAGATTTCATGATACCACACTTAATCAAGCAACCTGAATCTATAATTAATCTTGAAATACAAGAAAATAAAATTAATTATTTAATCTTTAAATGAAAGTTGTTGGACTTACAGGAGGAATTGGCAGTGGAAAGACCACAGTTCTATCCATGTTTTTAGATTTGGGTGTTCCAGTTTATATTGCTGATATTGAAGCTAAAAAACTTACAAATACTTCTAAGATTATTCGTAAAAAAATAATTGCCTTATTGGGTAAAAACTCATATTTAAAAACAGAAATTAATAAAAAATATGTTGCAGACATGATTTTTAATGATGATGAATTATTAAAAAAAGTAAATAAAATTATTCATTCTAAAGTTGCTCATCATTTTAAAAAATGGGTTGATAAACAAAATGGAGTATATTGTATAAAAGAAACTGCCATTCTTTTTGAATCTGCAAGTTATAAATTATGTGATTATACTATTTTGATTACTTCACCTAAAGAGGAACGTTTAAAACGGGTAAAAAACCGCGATCAACTTACTAGAAAAGAAATTGAAAACCGAATGAATAATCAATGGAGTGATATTGAAAAGAGTCAATTAGCGGATGTTGTAATTGAAAACGTACGTTTAAAAAATACTCAAAAGAAAGTGAAGGAAGTACATTTATTTCTGTTAAAAAGATTTGAATAAACAGAATCTTAAATTTTGTTAACATTTGGTTAAATATACGAGTCTATAAATGTTAAAATTCTATTTTTGATTTATGAATAATAAACTATTTTCATTTCTTATTTTACTAATGACACTTTCCTTGTTGGGAATTATTTTTGTACAAGGGTATTGGATAAAAAATTCATATGATAACAGAGAAGATCAATTTACTTTAAATATCCGCCAAGTGCTTATATCGGTATCTAGAGAAATTCAATTAGAAGAAATTGAAAAGTATTATAATGTTTATAATAGTATAATTGATACTATACAAGTACCAGATCAAGCTAGTTTTAGCGAACTTATTTACAGTACTACCAATGAAAGAAATGATGAGATATATATCTATTCAGATGGAGTCTTAGAAGAAAACTATAAATTTTCCCCTATTTCATTAGATTTGGATATGGATAGTATTCAGTTTAAAAAGATTACTAGCCGCAAGATTACAACTAAAATTATTTCTGGAATTGATGGCAATAAAAACGTTCAATCTAAAACTGAATCTTTTAAGCGCTTAAAAGACTACGAGCGAAACCAATTTGAAAATGCTTATAAAAATATTTTATCTAAAACACCCATTCATAAAAGAACTTCGGGAGAAAAAATAAAGAAGTTAATTAATGAACAACTCAAGGAATTAGGTTTAAGTACTAATTTTGAATATGCTGTTTACAGTAACGATTTAGCTACAAAAATTCGCTCAAGAAACTTTGCTTTAGATCCTTCTACTACTTATGGTGTGCCACTATTTGTAAACGATGAAATAAAAACAAATTTTCAACTATATGTAAACTTTTCAGATAAAAAAAGTTTTGTGATGAGTTCTATTATGGGAATGGCTATATTATCTCTTCTATTTACTGGGGTGATAATTTTGACTTATACAAGTGCTTTAAGACAATTACTAAAACAACGTCAAATTTCTCAGATAAAAACTGATTTTATAAACAATATGACTCATGAATTTAAAACACCTATTGCTACTATAAATTTAGCTTTAGATGCTTTGAAAAACCCAAAAGTATCAGATAATAAAGAATTTATAGCTAGATACCATAACATGATTAGAGAAGAAAACCGAAGAATGCATACTCAAGTTGAAAATGTTTTACGTATTTCGAAATTAGAAAATGATGAGTTGGATTTAGAAAAGGGAGATTTAAACCTTCACTATATTATTGAGGATGCTATTGCGCATACTAGCTTAATTATAGAGAATAAGGGAGGCTATATTAAAACTCACTTAAACGCTTTAAATTATTCTATATATGGTAGTGATAATCATTTAACTAATATCGTAGTCAATATAATCGATAATGCTATTAAATATTCAAAAGGCATTCCAGAAATAGATATATATACTGAAAATCAAGGAAACTTTCTTATATTGAAAATTCAAGATAAGGGGATTGGAATGAGTAAAGTGGTACAAAATAAAATATTTGAAAAATTTTATAGAGAACAAATGGGTAATATTCATAACGTAAAAGGCCACGGCTTGGGACTTTCTTATGTAAAAAGAATATTAGACGACCACGACGCAGAAATAAACGTAGAAAGTGAGAAAGGGAAAGGGAGTACCTTTAGCATAAAATTTCACCTAATATCATAATAATATGGAAACTGAAAACAAAAGAATACTTTTAGTAGAAGATGATCCAAATTTTGGTACTGTACTTAAAGACTATCTGGCAATGAATGACTATGATGTTACTCATGCAAAAAATGGAATGGAGGGTTTTGAAAAATTTAAAAAAGGAGATTTTGACCTTTGTATCCTAGATGTAATGATGCCCTATAAAGATGGATTTACTTTAGCAAAAGAAATTCGAGAGAAAAATAAAGAAATTCCAATCATTTTTCTAACGGCTAAAGCTTTAAAAGAAGATGTTTTAAAAGGCTATAAAGTAGGAGCAGATGACTATCTAAATAAACCATTTGATAGTGAAGTTTTGTTAATGAAAATAAAAGCAATTATTCAGCGTAAAGCTACTGATACAGTTTCAGATAGTAAAGAGTTTGAGTTTGAAATAGGAAATTTTTTCTTAAATTCTAGGTTGCGGTTTTTAACACTTAATAAAGAAAACCCTGTAAAATTATCTCCAAAAGAGAATGATTTATTACGTTTATTAGCTTTGCATAAAAATGATTTAATGCCGCGTGAATTAGCTTTGACAAAAATTTGGAGAGATGATAATTATTTTACTTCTCGAAGTATGGATGTATATATTGCTAAATTACGTAAGTATTTAATCAAAGATGATGATGTAGAAATTATTAATATACATGGAGAAGGATTTAGACTAGTAGTAAAAAGCGAAGTAGATCATTAATTAATTGATACTTATTGGACTTCTTCCTGTTTTTAATTAATTTTTAGAAACAGGAAGAACGTTTTCTATAAAACGAATAATTTCAGAAGCTTTAGTGTTATAATTAAACCAATTAATATTTTCATTTTTTCGAAACCAAGTACTTTGTCTTTTTGCAAATCGTCTTGTGTTTTTCTTTATTTCTTCAATTGCTTCTTCTTTGCTAGTACTACCTTCAAAATATTTAAATAATTCTTTGTATCCAACTGTTTGTAGCGCATTTAATGTTTTATAAGTAACTAATTGTTTTACTTCCTCTATTAAACCTTCTCTAATCATTAGATCAACCCTCAAATTAATTCTATTATAAATTAAAGATCTTTCTGCTTGCAATCCAATAAATATCGTTTCAAATTCGCGCGTTTTATTTTTAGATTTTAAAAAAAAAGAATAGGGTAGATGTTGGGCTCTACACACTTCAAGGGCTCTTATTATTCTGTGGTGATTTTGTAAATCTACTTTATTATAATAAGCTGGATCCCTTTGTTTTAATTCTTCTTGAATAAATTCAATACCATGTTTTTTATAATCATGAATAAGTGTATTTCTTATCTCTTCAGAAACTTCAGGAAATTCATCTAATCCTTTAACTATAGCATCTATATAAAGTCCAGATCCCCCCACCATAACAACAATTGGATTTATTTTAAAAAGATCACCTAATAATTGAATGGCATCCTTTTCAAAACTTCCAACATTATAGTCTTCAAAAATACTTTTGTTTTGTATAAAATGATGTTTAGCTGATTTTAATTCATAGCAAGAAGGAACCGCAGTTCCTATATTCATTTCTTTATAAAATTGTCTTGAATCTGCTGATATTATTTCTGTAGAAAAATAATTTGCTATTTTAATAGAAAGCGCTGTTTTACCAATGGCTGTTGAACCTACAATACAAATAAGTGTTTTTTTGTTTTGCAATTTAATCTTCAGTTTCTAAATTTAATATAGTTCCACAATGATGGCAATAATTAGAATCATCGGCATGTGAATTTTCATGACATTTAAGACAAATCGTTGTATTCATATGTATTTTTTCATCTTTAGATCTTGAATATTCTGCACTTACAATACCGGTAGGAACAGCAATAATACCATACCCTAAAATCATTATAAAAGAAGCAATTAATTGTCCTAATGCTGTGACTGGAGCAATATCTCCATAACCAACTGTAGTTAGTGTAACAATACTCCAATATATACTAACAGGGATATTTGTAAATCCACTTTTTTCACCTTCAACTATGTACATCAATGTACCTGAAATAATCGCTATAATAAAAACAGTGAATAGAAAAATAAATATTTTAACACGACTATGTATTAATGCGTTTTTTAATTTATTGGATTCGCCAACATAACGAGTAATCTTGAATATTCTGAAAATCCTCAGTAATCTTAAAGCTCTTACTGTTAACAAAGTTTGTGACCCTACTATAAAAAATGACAGATACAATGGTATAGTAGATAAGAAATCAATAATTCCGTAAAAACTAAAAATATATTTTGATGTTTTTTTTACAGTAACTATTCTAGCGATATATTCAATTGAAAAAAAGATAGTTATAATCCATTCTCCATAATAAAACAAATCATGATATTTTTGATCCAACTCTTGAACACTTTCCAGCATTACAAGAATGATACTTAGTACAATTAGAATTAGTAAAATAATATCGAAAAGCTTTCCCAAGGGGGTATCCGCTTCATAAATGATTTCATGAATTTTTTTACGCCAATTATTTACTGATAAATCTTTGATAAAATATAATTAAAATATAAAGTTAAGTAAAACAATGTTCATCTAAAAATTATTCTAGTTGTAGAATTTTTTGAACTTTATTTTTTCTTAAGTAACTCTGTATAATATGTTGCGTATCTCTATTGTTTTCCATGACATTTATAATGGATTTTAATACTTCTGGGTTATTAATTTGAAAATTAAGATTAAAAAATCCATAACCCCTATAAATTCCATTTTCAATTAAAATAACAGAGTGTTCCTCAATAGACCTTCCTTTATCTATTAAAAGCATGTCGTCAAATTCATAACTGCTTTTATCAATGAATTTTTGAACCCTTAAGTTGTAATTTACGGATGTTTCCGATTGAATACAAGCCCCATTACACATTTTTAAGTCGTGATTAAAACAAGATCCATCTGTTTTTTCTAAGTGATTTAATTTTTGACAAAGATGAAATTCATCAGTTATTTTATATAAGAAACTCCTTCCTTGTTGGTAGTTAGTGAATGTTGTAATTATATTTTTTTCTTCTTCTTTTTCGATTGGTACTTTTTCAATTTTTAGATTAATATAGCCACTCTTATCAATATATGAGTATAGTTGGCTTTGAAATATATTGTTTTTTAATGCATGATTAAAAATGGGTTTCAACTGTTTTATTTCTTGACTTTCTTTTAGTTGAGCTATTAAATCGTTTCCAGTTTCTTCATAACTAACCGACACCACTTCAAGTTGAATTTTTTTAGACTTTTTATTATCATTTGTAAAATGTTGAATAAGTCTTTTTTTTATATTCTTACTTTTGCCTACGTAAATAATCTTCCCATTTTTCCGATGCATGTAATACACTCCTGTTTTTGTTGGAGCAGACTCAATTATATCTAATAATTTAGGTTCTAACTGTCTTTTGGGATCTTTTTTTATAGTATCTGAAATAATTACTTTTTCAATATCTTTTTCTAATAATAACTTAAATAATTCTACTGTAGCTTTTGCATCACCTTGAGCTCGATGGCGATCGGTTATTGGAATTCCAAGTGATCTTACTAATTTTCCTAAGCTATAGGAGGGAAGATCTGGAATTAATTTTTTAGATAATTCAACAGTACAAAGCATATTTTTTTCAAATGGATATCCTAACCTATCAAACTCAGTACTAAGAATTCTATTGTCAAATTGAGCATTATGGGCTACAATAATGCAATTATCTGTTATTTCAATAATTCGCTTAGCAACTTCATGAAATTTTGGAGCATTCCGAAGCATTTGGTTGTTTATTCCTGTAAGATTAATTACAAAAGGTTGAATGTTTTTTTCTGGGTTGACTAAACTAAAAAATTGATCAACTATTTGATGTCCATCAAATTTATAAATAGCAATTTCTGTGATACCTTCTTCGTTGTATTTTCCACCAGTTGTCTCTATGTCTAAAATTGCGTACAATTTCTAAATTTATGCTAATGTTCTTTTGCCAAAAATTAAACTTCCAACTCGAATCATAGTACTTCCATTTTTTATAGCTATTGGGTAATCATCACTCATACCCATAGAGAGAATTTTTAAATTAAAATTAGAAGACTTTCGATGAGTAAGGTTATCAAACACACACTTCAATATTTCAAATTCCTTTTGAAGTTGTTCTTGATTGTCTGTAAATGTAGCCATTCCCATTAATCCAACAATTTTTATATTTTTAAATTTTTTAATTTCTTCTGAAGCTATAAAATTTAACACTTCATTTTCTAGTAAACCGAATTTATTTTCTTCGGTAGCTATTTTTACCTGAAGTAAACAATCTATAATTCTATTGTTTTTTAAAGCTTGTTTATTTATTTCAGTTAACAACCGTAAACTATCAACTCCATGAATTAAATTCACAAAAGGAGCCATGTATTTAACCTTATTTCTTTGAATGTGACCAATCATATGCCAAGCTATATCTTTTGGCATTTCATTATATTTAGAAACCATTTCCTGAATTTTATTTTCCCCAAAAATACGTTGTCCCACATTATAAGCTTCTAACAGATCACTAATGGGTTTGGTTTTTGAAACTGCTACTAAAGCAACACCTTCAGGAAGTTTGGATTTTATTTTTAATATATTTTCTGAAATACTCATTTTCTAAAATTCGTATATTGTTATTCCACTGCGTAATTTAGGTTCTATAAAAGTGCTTTTTGGAGGCATAGTCAATCCCTCATCAGCAACATTTTTCAATTCTTGAATCGTTATTGGGAGTAAGCTAAAACCAACAGCAAACTTATTTGAATCTATCATTGATTTAATATAAGCTAAATTTGTTTTACCGTGTGGGTATTCAATTCGAGAGTCATTACGTAAATCATTGATCCCTAGTATTGGTTTTAAAATAGTATCGAATAGTATTTGAACATCAAGAGTGTCTAAAGAGTTTTTAATTTGATATCCTTCTTTCCGTAAATATAAAGAGTAATATTCACCATCTAAATACATACTAAAATGATGCTTTTTACTAGGTTTGTAATAACTATTCCCTCTATTATCAATTCTAAAGTATTCATCAAGAGAAATTAAAAACTCTTCTTTAGTCAAACCATTTAGATCCTTAACTAATCTATTGAATTCGTAAATTTGTAATTCACTTTCAGGAATTAAATAACTCATAAAGAAATTATAAGGTTCTTCTCCTGTATGATTTGAATTTTCATTTTTTAAATGGGTAGTTAATAAACTAGAAGAAGCTGATCTATGATGTCCATCAGCAATGTAAAGTTTATTAATTTTTGAAAAAATAACTTCTACTTGTTTAATAATTTTTTCATCATTTACATTCCAAACGTAATGAGTATCTCTAAAAGTAGTCGTGAATTCATATTCTGCTCTTGTTAGCATTACAGTTTCTATGATTTTTTTTAATGAAGTATTATCTGGATAGGTTAACAAAACAGGTTCTGCATTAAATCCAACGGTTTTTAGGTATTGTTCAAATATAATTTCTTTTCGTTCTAAAGTATTTTCATGCTTCTTAATAATATTATTTTGATAATCTAGAGTACTTGCTCCAGCAATAATACCATTAAATTCATGCCCTTCTTTACTTATTATTTTATAAAAATAAAAGCATGACGTTTTATCTTGTAAAAAAGAACCATCTTCTTTAAATTCTTTATATCTGTTGCGAACTAATGAATAGCGTCTTTCTCCGGTGACTGCTTTTTGATACTTATATCCAGGATTTACAATATGTAAAAATGAAAATGGATTGTCTCTTAATCGGGCATTTTTTTCCTTCGTAGAATAACTTTCATAAGATCTAGAAGCAATTAATCCCACTTTATCTCGAGTGGGTCTTACTGCTTTAAAAGGGATAATTTTCGCCATTGTAAAAGGTTTTATATTTTATTTAAAATTTTAACCTTAACGTTATATGAATTGCTTTGAAACATTTTCAGCTCTTCTTTTTTCACTGTAATCGTAAAATCCTTCTCCACTTTTAACACCTAGTTTACCTGCTGTAACCATATTAACCAATAATGGACAAGGAGCATATTTTGGATTTTTAAATCCATCATACATGACATTTAAAATCGATAAACATATATCCAATCCAATAAAATCTGCTAATTGTAAAGGGCCCATTGGGTGAGCCATTCCTAATTTCATTACGGTATCTATTTCTTGAACACCCGCAACACCATTATATAATGTTTCTATAGCCTCATTAATCATAGGCATCAAAATACGGTTTGCCACAAAACCAGGATAATCATTGACTTCAACAGGTGTTTTATTTAATTTTTCTGAAATTACCTTTACAATCTCATATGTTTCCTGACTGGTATTATAACCTTTAATGATTTCAACCAATTTCATTATTGGAACAGGATTCATAAAGTGCATACCGATTACCATTTCAGGTCTACGGGTTACTGCTGCAATTTCTGTAATAGAAATTGAAGAAGTATTAGTTGCTAGAATCGTTTTATCAGAACAGAATTTATCTAAATCTTTAAAGATATTAAGTTTTAACTCTAAATTTTCTGTTGCTGCTTCTACCACTAAACCTGCATATTCGACACCTTCTTGTAAATTAGTGCAGGTAGTTATATTATTAAGAGTACGTAGTTTATCTTCTTCAGTAATTCTTCCTTTAGCAATCATCCTATCCAAATTTTTGGTGATAGTCACAATTCCTTTTTTTAATGAATTTTCTGAAAGATCAACAAGTTGTACTTTATAATCAAATTGAGCAAAAGTATGAGCAATACCATTGCCCATAGTTCCTGCACCTATAACTGAAATATTTTTCATATTGATACCCGCGAAGATGGGTGTTTTTATATTAAACTTAATTTTTATATGTCTTTAAAATTTTCTATTATTTGCATGGCAACTCTTAAAGCTTCCGTTCCTTGTTCTAAAGTTACAATAGGAGTAGTGTTTGTATTAATAGCATCTGCAAATGCTTCCAATTCATCTAAAATAGCATTATTAGCATCTACATTTGGATTTTCAAAATAGATTTGTTTTTTAACTCCCTCTGCATTTGTTAAAATCATTGCAAAATCATCTGGATTTTTGGGAGCATCTTTCATTTTTACTATTTCACATTTTTTTTCTAAAAAATCAATTGATATGTAGGCGTCTTTTTGAAAAAACCTAGATTTTCGCATATTCTTCATCGAGATTCTGCTAGCAGTAAGATTGGCTACACAGCCATTTTCAAATTCAATTCGAGCATTAGCAATGTCTGGTGTTTTACTTATAACTGAAACGCCATTTGCGGTCACCGTTTTCACCTTAGATTTTACTACACTTAAAATGGCATCAATGTCATGAATCATTAAATCTAAAACTACCGATACATCGGTACCTCTTGGGTTAAATTCTGCTAAACGATGTGACTCAATAAACATTGGATTATCAATCTGGTCATTTACAGCAGTAAAAGCTGGATTAAACCGTTCCACCTGACCGACTTGACCTCTAACTCCACTTTTTTTAGCCAATTCTCTAATAGTTTCAGCTTCTTTAACAGTTTTTGTAATTGGCTTTTCTATAAATAAATGCCTGCCAGCATTTAGGACTTTTTTGGCGCAATCAAAATGAAATAATGTAGGAGTTACCACATCAACTATATCAGATGCTTCAATCAAATTATCCATTGAAGAAAAACTTTTGTAACCGAATTCTTCTGAAACATTTTCAGCTAATTTAGCATCCGAATCATAAAAACCAACAAGTTTGTACTTTGTAGATTTTTTTAGTAGTTTTAAATGAATTTTACCTAGGTGACCAGCACCTATAACACCTGCATTTAACATTGAAAGTAATTTTATGCAAATGTAATGGTTTTCAACCTCTTTTTTATTTAAATATTTTGAAACTATTTTAAATAAAAACAAACTTATTGAAACTTGATTTCCTATTTTTGATATATAAAAATTTAAATATTTTGCAAGATACTTTTACCCATAAAGGAATGCGGAAAAAATTAGTAGATACGCTTAAATATAAGGGCATTACTGATATGGAAGTTTTAAATGCAATCGATAAAATTCCTCGTCATTTATTTATGGATTCCGGGTTTATTGATCACGCTTATGTGGATAAAGCTTTTCCAATTGGAGCCGATCAAACGATTTCTCAGCCCTATACAGTGGCTAGACAATCGGAACTTTTAAATGTAAAAAAAGGGTCTAAAATTTTAGAAATTGGAACCGGAAGTGGTTATCAAACAGCAGTTCTATTAGAAATGGGTATGCAGGTCTATTCTATTGAGCGTCAAAACGAGTTGTTCAAAAAAACAAAATTGTTCTTGCCTAAACTTAATTATAGAGCTAAAAAACTCATTTTTGGTGATGGTTATATAGGTCTTAAAGCAGAAGCTCCTTTTGACGGTATTGTGGTTACTGCTGGTGCACCTTTTGTACCGAAACCATTACTAGCACAATTAAAAATAGGAGCTAATCTGGTAATTCCTGTTGGTGACGAGAGCCAGACTATGACTGTTTTTACTCGAATATCAGCAACTGAATTTAGTAAAGAAGAATTTGGTGAATTTAGATTTGTACCTTTATTGGAAGATAAGAATTAGACTATTTATTTTTGTAACTTCAAGTATAATTAACCAATATTGATGTATCTAATTTTCAAAAAGGATTATGTTTTGTGAAAATGCTACTGACGGTTCTTTAGTGGTAAAGAAATTTACAAAGAATTAAATAGTATCAAAGCCATCAATGCTCTTAGTATTTTTGTCTTTCCAATATTTTCGAATAGCTTCTCTACCTTTTTTGTTATCAGATTCGGTTAATTGAGTTCGTTCTTCTTTAAATTCCATAAAGGGTACTGCATATCCACAAGAAGTTTGCACTAAGTTAATATCCATTTCGATGATTTGTCGAGCACCTACATGTTTATCGAAAAGATAACTATACGCTTCAAATTCTTGATCATTTTCATGATAAATTTTGGCATTTCCGTACAGCCTTAAAATAAGTGGTATTTCTTCAAAAGAACAAAACATAATGGTCATTCGATTATTTTCTAATAAATGGGCAGCAGTTTCATTCCCACTACCGGTAAGATTTAACCAAATAATTTTTTTATTATCAATTATTCTAAAAGTATCCATTCCTTTAGGAGAAACGTTTACACTTCCTTGAGTTCTTGCGGTACCTACAAAGAATATTTTTTGATCTTCTATAAAATTTTGTAGTGCAGCGTTTAATTGGTTAAGTTGTTTCCCCATTTTTATTCCTTTCAGATTGCGAGTTATTTGATTACATATTAGGTTTAAATAATATAGGATTTCTATTTATTGAAGTCCTTCTTTATTCTACTTAAATCACGTTGGTTATCCCGGTCTTTTAAGGTTTCTCTTTTATCGAATAATTTTTTTCCTTTACACAATGCAATTTCAACTTTTGCAAGTCCTTTTTCTGTAGTGAACATTAATAAGGGAATAATGGTTAGCCCAGAATTTTTAACTTGTTTTTCTAATTTTTTTAATTCATTTCTATTAAGCAATAGTTTGCGTTCACTTTTTGGGGTGTGATTAAAGTGTGCTGCATGCGAATACTCTTGTATGGTCATGTTAATAACGAATAATTCGTTATTACTAAACTCGCAAAAAGCCTCTGTAATAGATGCTTTTCCTTCTCTAATAGCTTTTATTTCAGTTCCTTGTAAAACAATTCCTGCGACGAATTTATCCAAGATTTCATATTCAAATCGAGCCTTTTTATTTTTTATTTTTATTGTTTTTTGAATCGCCATAGCATTGCAAAAATAGGTAAACTATTTATGTAATATATATAGATTTAACTATTGTCTCATTTTTCTAAAATAAATATAATTTAAAAAATAGTTTTAATAGTTTAGATCTTGATGTGTATTTATTAATGGAGAATTAAAATTGGCATTAAAATTGAAAATATAATAGGTGCTATTTTAGATTAATTACTCATTATGATCTTCAATAATAACTGAAGATACCCCATCATCGATAGTAACAATAAAAAGTTTGCCATTATCACTATCGTTAATTTGCGAATATTCTTGTTTTCCAACAATAGCATTCACAAAGGCTGGAGTCGTATTACTATGACCTACAATTAATACGGATTGCTTTTCTGTTTGTGTTTTAAATTCTTCATTAAATAAATTTTCTGTTTCATAACTTAATACTTCTAAACCTTTAGATTTTGCAGTTGGAGCTGCTGTTTGCTGAGTCCTTTTATAGTCTGTTGAGTAAATTTTATCAAAAGGGATGTCTTTAAATATCTTTGCCCAGTTTTCAGCTCTTTTTAAACCTAGTTCATTTAATACCGGGTCTTTAGCATTTGTGCTTCTATCTTTTTCAGCATGTCTTATTAAGTAATAAATAGTTGTATTATTATTGATTACTAACTCTTTCTTTGTATCAGATTTACATGAAAAAATAAATGATAAAATTATAATAAGAAATATTTTTTTTTTCATATTGATATGTTTTTTGAAAATTTAATTTATTTATAGACAAGCTTCTGTTTTTTTGAAATTTTGAAATTCTTCTTAAAATAATTTATTCTTGTTTCAAATTGGTTAGTTTTAATAGGGTTTAGGACACTATTAAATAAATTCATTAATTCTTCAGAATGCTGTTCTCTTTTTTGTTTCATTAAATTAAAATACACCAAGGTACTCCACATAACTGCTTTAATTTTTGTCTTATCCTTGTTCCACATTTTCATTTCAATAGATATGCTAGAAGTGTCAAATTTTAATACTTGAGATTCAATAATAACTTCTTCCATTAAAAAAGCAGGATTGATGTAGCTAATTTGGTTACTGGCAACAACCCAGCTTTTCCCTTCGGCTCTGGCCATTTTATAGATGTCGATTTCGTAATGCTCTAATATTTGATCTTCACGTGCGTTGACAAAATAGTTTAAATAAGCTGCATTGTTTAGATGGTTAAAAGGATCACAATCTTGAAATCTTATTTTAACAGCGCTTTGTAATATATTGGGTAATTTTTTCATTTACTTTTCTATTTCATTTTTAATGATGGAATTCATTTCTACCATTGCTTGTTTTAAATATTGGTCATCATCCATGGTATAGGTCATAAATATTGCTCCTTGTATATGACTGTATAAACGTTTTGCAAAAAGTTGTGAATTTACTTCTTGTTTAATTTCACTAGTTTCTTTACCCCAATCTATCAATTTCGATATATTATATTGTGTTTTATTAATTACTGACCGAACATGTTCTAAAAGTGATGTTTCTTGATGCTTAGCATCTACTCCAATGTTTAAGATAGGACATCCTCCTAATTTTTTACTATAGTCGTAGTAATTTGTATAAAAGTCAGTAATTAAATAAAGTTTTTCTAATGGAGATTTACTTTGGTTTTGATGCTTAGCTATTTTTTTTAAAAGAGCGTTTACATTTTCTTTAAAGGCTGCAATAGCAATCGCTTCTTTGTTTTTAAAATTGCCATAAATAGCACCTTTTGTTAAGCTTGTAGCAGAAGTAATGTCTTTCATAGAGGTTGCTTCATAGCCTTTTTTATTAAAAATTGAAGCTACTGTTTCTATGATATACTTTGTTGTTTTTTCAGATTTTGTCAGCATAATAGATTTATAAAATACAAATATAAATAAATATACCAAATGGTATATTGTATATTCGTTATTTTATTAATATTTTTATTTTTTTGAAATACCTAATACCCTATACTTTATTATGAGAATCAGTTCTAAAATTAATTAATGGCTATTTGTAGAATCCTGCCAATAAAAAATAGGTTACTATTCATATTTAATTTAGGTGAGTTATTTTATATTGTAATTTTAATTTTTTTTTTATTTAAAATAAAATTATTAAATTTTCAAAGAAATTAGGTACTTAAAAATATAACTTGCTTTATAAACCCAATGTTTGCAAAGAATTAGTTTAAGATAAATTAATTTTATTCTATATTTGATAAATTAAAAAATTAGATATGAAAAAAAATACTTTATTAGTATTAATGCTATTATTTACAATTAGCTCTTTTGGACAAGCCTCCAATTACAACATAGGAGATATTGTCGATGATTTTACGGTAACTGACGTTTACGGAGTCGAGCATAATCTTTATGAATATGCAGACGCAGGAAAATATATTTATTTAGATTTCTTTTTTGATACCTGTGGGCCTTGTCAAACTTGGCAACCCACTTTCAGTGAGTTTTACGATAAATATGGATGTAATGAAGGGGAGCTTATCATGCTTTCTATAAATGATGGTAGTGATTCTGATGAAGAAGTTATTCTTTATGAAGAAACTTTTGGAGGACCTTTTAATCATGCTCCAGCTGTAAGTGCAGACGGTGGAGGTGGACCGGTAACTTCAAATTTTGGAGTTGGTGCTTTTCCAACTTTTATTATGGTTGGACCTGACAGAACTTTATTTGAAAAAGATATTTGGCCTTTAACTGATGTTTCAACTTTTGAAGCTACTTTCCCTGCTGGAGTTGATCCAGAAGTCATGGAATGTACTTTTTTAGAAGTTATTGAGGTTGCTGATGTAGATTTCTCCATTTACCCAACAATATCAAATGGTCAAAACATTACAATTGAAATGAATAACCAGGTAGCTAAAAGTGTTAGGATTTATGATATCACCGGTAGAGAGGTATATTCAATCAACGCTAATTCAAGCGATGTGAAATTTAGTTTAAATGTAAGTTCAGGAACTTATTTCGTTAAAGTAAATACTGAAAGTAGTTCAGCAACAAAAAAGATGATTATAAAATAAATTTGATCGTATACAATAAAAAAAAATCTCAATGATACTGAGGTTTTTTTGTTTAAAATTAACTATTTACCAAATAGATTTCATTTTTAAAAACTATCTTATCATAAAAGCTATCAAGTATGTTATACTAACTAAAGCTACTTTTCATGATTTAAATAAATTTTTAATATATATAACTATTAGGCGGTAGGGTAAATTAGATTTAAATTGTTTAAGGGATATGATTATAGGATTTTAAGAATGAAATAGTTCTGATTTATTTTATATTTACATATATTATTTTATAAATTTATAATAATTAAACAATACATTATGAAAAAATATACTTCGCTAGCATTACTATTACTAATTACTTTAGTGTCTTTTGCACAGACCAATAACTATAATGTAGGAGATGTAGTAGATGACTTTACAGTGACCGATGTTTACGGTGTTCAGCATAATCTTTATGAATATGCTGATGATGGAAAATATATTTATTTAGATTTCTTTTTCGATACCTGTGGGATTTGTCAACAAACAATTCCAATATTCAATGAATTTTTTGATAAATACGGTTGTAATCAAGGAGACTTAATTATGATTTCTATGAATAATGGTACTGATTCAGATGCAGAAGTATTAGCATTTGAAAATACATTTGGAGGGCCTTTTAATCATGCACCAGCTATAAGTGCAGATGGTGGTGCTGGAGCAGTAAAGGATAATTTTGGAGTTAATGGTTACCCTACTATCTGTATGATTGGACCTAACAGAACTCTTGTTGCTTCACAAATTTGGCCTGTAGAAGATATTACGGCTTTTGAAGCTACTTTTCCAGAAGGTTTTGAACCAGATATTTTGGTGTGCTCATTAAGTATTACTGATTTACCAACTCCAAGTTTCTCGATCTTCCCATCAGTTTCAAATGGTCAAAATATTACAATTGTAATGAACAATCAGGTAGCTAAAAGTGTTAAGATTTACGACATCACTGGTAGAGAAGTCTATTCAAAAAATGCAAATTCAAGTGATGTAAAATTTAGTTTAAATGTAAGTTCAGGCACTTATTTTGTAAAAGTAAATACTGAAAGTAGTTCAGCAATAAAAAAGATGATTATAAAATAATTTCATTTATAATAAAAAAAACCTTCAGTGTAGTTTCTGAAGGTTTTTTATTGTTTAAAATTAACTATTTACCAAATTATTTTCATTTCTAAAAACTATTTCATCATTAAAACTATCGAGTAGGATGATACTATCAACAGCTACTTTTCCTGATAAAATATCTTTTGATAGGTTATTCAGTATTTCTTTTTGAATAACTCTTTTTACAGGCCTAGCTCCATATTGAGGGTCATATCCTAATTTAGCAATATAATCTATTGCTTCTTCTGTAGCATCTAAAGTAATTTGTTGCTTAGCTAACACCTTTGAAAGTCCTTTTAATTGTAATGATACTATTTGTTTAATATTTCTTTTTGATAATGGTGTAAACATAATAATATCATCTATTCGATTTAAAAATTCAGGACGCACCGATTTTTTTAGCAAGCCTAAAACTTCTATTTTAGCACTTTTCATTGCTGTATCATTGTCTTTCAGTCTTTCAATTTTTTCCTGAATGATATGCGATCCCATATTGCTTGTCATAATAATTACCGTATTTTTAAAATCGGCAACTCGTCCTTTGTTATCAGTTAATCTTCCTTCATCTAAAACTTGAAGTAAAATGTTAAAGGTATCTGGATGTGCTTTTTCAATTTCATCTAATAATACCACCGAATAAGGTTTACGCCTAACAGCTTCTGTTAATTGTCCGCCTTCATCATAACCAACATAACCTGGAGGTGCACCTATTAACCTACTAACACTGTGTCTTTCTTGATATTCACTCATATCAATTCGAGTCATTGCATTTTCATCATCAAACATATAAGTGGCCAATGCTTTGGCCAATTCTGTTTTTCCAACACCAGTAGTACCTAAGAATAAAAAAGTGCCAATGGGTTTCTTTTCATCTTGCAAACCTGAACGACTTCTTCTAATTGCATCACTAACAGCAACTATGGCCTCATTTTGCCCAACGACTCGTTGATGTAATACATCCTCTAGTTTTAATAATTTTTCTCGATCACTTTGTAGCATCTTTGAGATAGGTATTCCAGTCCATTTTGCGACAACTTCAGCAATATCTTCTGTTGTAACTTCTTCTTTTATTAAAGAAGTGTCATTTTCATTTTCTGCCAAATTAGTTTCTAAATCAACTAATTTCTCATTGGCCTCTTTTATTTTTCCATATCTTAATTCAGCAACTTTACCAAAATCACCATCTCTTTCTGCAACATCAGCCTCTTGCTTAAAAGCTTCAATTTCAGTTTTAATATTCTGTATGCCGTCTACTATTTCTTTTTCACTTTTCCATTTAGCATGGAAAGAATTTCGTTCTTCTTTTATATTTGCTAGGTCTGTTCGTAATACTTTTAATTTAGCCTCATCTTTTTCTCTTTTAATTGCTTCAATTTCAATTTCTAACTGCATTATTTTACGATCTAGAACATCTAATTCTTCAGGTTTTGAATTGATTTCCATTCTAATTTTTGCAGCAGCTTCATCCATTAAGTCAATTGCTTTGTCTGGTAAAAAACGGTTGGTTATATACCTTTGAGAAAGAGCTACTGAAGCTATAATTGCTTCATCTTTAATGCGCACTTTGTGGTGAGTTTCGTATTTCTCTTTAATTCCACGAAGGATAGAAATAGCACTTTCGGTATCTGGTTCGTTCACCATTACTTTCTGGAAACGTCTTTCTAAAGCCTTATCTTTTTCAAAGTATTTTTGATATTCATCAAGTGTTGTTGCGCCAATAGCTCTAAGTTCACCTCTTGCTAATGCAGGTTTTAAGATGTTTGCTGCATCCATGGCTCCTTGTCCACCTCCAGCTCCAACTAAAGTATGGATTTCATCTATAAATAATACGATTTTTCCATCACTTGTAGTAACTTCTTTAATAACCGCTTTTAGACGTTCTTCAAACTCACCTTTATATTTAGCTCCAGCAATTAATGCTCCCATGTCTAAAGAGAACAATTGTTTATCCTTTAAGTTTTCTGGTATATCACCAGCTATAATTCTGTGCGCTAGTCCTTCAGCGATTGCAGTTTTCCCAGTACCAGGTTCACCTACCAACATAGGGTTGTTTTTAGTTCTACGTGATAGAATTTGTAAGATTCGTCTAATTTCTTCATCACGTCCAATAACAGGATCAAGTTTGCCTTCGGAAGCTAACTGATTTAAGTTTCGTGCATATTTATTTAATGAATTATAAGTTTCTTCTGCAGATTGAGAAGTTACTCGATCTCCATTTCTAATTTCATCGATAGCAGCTTTAATTCCTTTTTCGGTTACTCCTTGGTCTTTTAAACTTTGAGCAATGTTGCTTTTAGATTTAAAAATTGCTATAAATAAATGTTCAATGGATACATATTCATCCTTCATTTTTTTAGCAATTATTGCAGCCTCATTAAGTGTTTTTGTAGCAGTAGCAGACATCATAATATTACCTCCAGATACCTTAGAGAAACTTTCTAATTGTTTATCTAAAACTTTATTCAATAAAGCTACATTTATATTTAGCTTGTTTAATATGAATGGTATCACGTTTTTATCAATTTCAAAAATTGCTTTTAAAATATGTTCATTTTCAATAAACTGGTTACCAGAAATTTGAGTAATCAGTTGAGCTTGCTGCAAAGCTTCCTGTGATTTAATTGTATAATTATTTAAGTTCATAACTTATTTATTTTTTAATTCTTTATTAATTTCATGTATTTATAATCAAAATGTAAACCACTAATAAATACCGTCAAAATGGCGTATTTAAGTGTAAAAATAGCGTCAAAATGGCGTTTTAATAATTATTTTTCACATTTTGTATGCTATTATAAAAAATGCCTATTGAAAAGTGTAAGAATTAAGTATTTTTGCTATCACTAATTAAAACTAAATAATGAGTCTTTTAAAAAAAATATTTGGATCTAATGAAATATCACGGGCACCAAAAAAAATAATACCTTGGAATCGATTGACCTCAATAAATCAATTAATTGAAATTGAAAAGGAATCATTTCATCAACCCATTGCTATATTTAAACATTCAACTCGTTGCGGTACAAGTAGTATGGCATTGCGGCAGTTTGAAAGTCAGTTTGAAGCAGACAATACGAGCGTTAAACTATATTTTTTAGATTTATTATCTTTTAAAGATATTTCAAATGAAATTGCAATCCGATTTCAGGTATTTCATGAGAGCCCTCAATTAATTGTTTTAAAAGACGGTAATACAATTCACCATAGGTCTCACCATCAAATAGACGCAGGTTTATTGGAACAATTTAGTTAAAAAAATTAATCTATTGCTGGTAATACTTTTCCAATACATTCCCCGAAACCAATTCGTAAACCGTCTTTCTCAGAAAAAGCTCTCATTACAATAGTATCATTATCTTGGATGAATTTACGTTCCTTACCATTTTTTAGTAGTACTGCGTTTTGTCCTTTCCAACTTAATTCTAACATCGAACCATAACTATCTTTTGTTGGGCCAGAAATGGTACCGCTTCCCATCATATCTCCTGATCTCACATTACAACCATTTACAGTATGGTGTGTTAGTTGTTGCGCCATTGACCAATACATATATTTAAAATTAGAATTGGCAACTACCGTCTCTTCATCATTTTCAGGTTGTATAGCAACTTGTAATTTAACATCAAAGTTTTTGTTTGCACCCTGTTTTAAATAGGGTAGTGGAGCTGGATCTTGTTTTGGACCATCTGTTCTGAAAGGCTCTAAAGCATCTAATGTTACAATCCAAGGAGAAATTGTAGAAGCAAAACTCTTTCCTAAAAATGGACCTAATGGGACGTATTCCCAGGCTTGAATATCTCTTGCACTCCAATCGTTAAATAAGACCAATCCAAAAATATAATCTTCTGCTTTTTCTATTGGAACTTTTTTTCCTAATTGATTAGCATCTGTTGTGATAAATGCCATTTCTAATTCAAAGTCTACAAGTTTAGACGGACCAAATCCCGGTACACCATCATTTCCTGGTTTGGTTTGTCCATAGGGTCTATGGATTGGAGTTCCTGAAGGGATTATAGAAGAACTTCTTCCATGATATCCAATTGGAATTCGAAGCCAATTTGGGAGTAATGCGTTTTCTGGATCACGAAAAAGAGACCCTACATTTGTTGCATGTTCTTTACTTGCATAAAAATCTGTATAATCTCCTATATCAACTGGAAGTTGCATTTCAACCTCATCCATTGTAAATAAAACAAGATTTCTGTGCTCTTGATTATCACGAAGTTTAGAATTTCCTTCTAAAAAAAGTTCTGAAATACGGTTGCGAACCAATCTCCAGGTTTTTCTTCCATCAGCAATAAAATCGTTTAAACTATCTTGCATAAAAAGATCATCCGTTAAATCTATTCCATTAAAATAGCCCAATTGATGTAAAGCCCCTAAATCTATTGCATAATCTCCAATACGAGAACCAATAGTGATGATATCATCACGTGTTAAAAAAACTCCAAATGGAATGTTTTGAATTGGGAAGTCATTATCTGCTGAAGTATCTAACCAGGTTTTTCTTGATGGGTCGTTTGCTGTAAGAGGCATAACTTAAATATTTATGTTAGTAAAATCTTTATCAAAGATATAATATTACTGAAATTAACAAGTAAGCTTTTTGTATTTTTGATCTTTAATTTTTAAATTTTCAAAAAAAAATAAATATGGCAAGAGACAATCAAATATTTGAGCTCATAAAAGATGAAGAACAACGACAATTAAACGGTTTAGAATTAATTGCTTCTGAAAATTTTGTAAGCAATCAAGTTCTTGAAGCTACAGGATCTGTTCTTACTAATAAATATGCAGAAGGATACCCTGGAAAAAGATACTACGGAGGCTGTGAAATTGTTGATGAAGTTGAGCAATTAGCCATAGATAGAGCTAAAACACTTTTTGGAGCTGATTATGTGAATGTGCAACCACACAGTGGCTCTCAAGCTAATACAGCAGTTTTTGCTGCCTGCTTGTCACCTGGAGATGTTTTTTTAGGATTTGATTTATCACATGGAGGACACCTAACTCATGGCTCTCCTGTAAATTTTTCTGGAAAACTATACAATCCTGTTTTTTATGGAGTAGATAAAGAAACAGGACTAATTAATATGGATACTGTAGAGGCAATTGCTATTCGAGAAAAACCTAAAATGATAATTGCTGGTGCGTCCGCATACTCTAGAGAATTTGACTATAAGCGCTTTAGAGAAATTGCAGATAAAGTTGGCGCACTATTATTAGCTGATATTTCGCACCCATCAGGTTTAATCGCTAAAGGTATTCTTGGAGATCCATTACCTCATTGCCATATAGTTACTACAACTACTCATAAAACCCTTAGAGGTCCTAGAGGTGGTATGATTATGATGGGTAACGATTTTGATAATCCTTTTGGACAAAAATTTAAAAATGGAAATTTGAAAAAAATGTCTTCATTGCTAAATAGTGGAATTTTTCCTGGAAATCAAGGGGGGCCATTAGAGCATGTTATTGCTGCTAAAGCGATTGCTTTTGGAGAAGCTTTGACTGATGAATTTTTACATTATACGGTTCAAGTTAAGAAAAACGCTAAAATGATGGCTGAAGCTTTTGCAGCTCGAGGATATGAAATTATTTCTGGTGGAACCGATAATCATATGCTATTAATAGATTTAAGAAATAAAAATATAACTGGAAAAGAAGCGGAAGAAGCTTTGGAAAAAGCTGATATCACTGTAAACAAAAACATGGTTCCTTTCGATGATAAATCTCCATTTGTAACAAGTGGAATACGAGTTGGTACTCCAGCTATAACTACACGTGGCTTAGTTGAAACCGATATGATAACTGTTGTTAATTTAGTTGATGAAGTAATCATGAGCTTTAATGATGAAGAACAATTAGAAAAAATTGCAGAAAAAGTAAATAATTTAATGGAAGGAAGACCATTGTTTAATAAATAATTTTTTTAACTTGATATTTTACAATACTTTGTAAATTTTAAAATGCTAATGAAAACCCTATTCCGAACTTTAATTGTATCATTAATTTTTAGTTATACTTTATTTGGACAAATTGAATTTAGTGAAGAAGCCAATTTATTAGGTTGTGGAGATTCAACTTATGGTCTAGGTTTACTTGGTGGAGGAATTTCATTTTTTGATTTTGATCGAGATGGCTGGGATGACATAACTATTTCCTCTGAAGATGGTGATCCAGTCAGATTTTTTAAAAATAATACTGGAACATACACAGAAGTTTTTTTTAATTTTGAAGATCCATTTTTTGAAACAAAAACAGTACAATGGGTAGATTTCGATAATGACAGTGACTTTGATCTTTTTGTAACAAGTAATACAGATTCCAATCGCTTATATCAGAATATTGGCTCCATGACGTTTGAGGATATTACAGTATCATCTGGGTTAAATGTTTTAGATAACCAAACATATGGAGGATCTTGGGGTGATTATAATAATGATGGATGGTTAGATTTGTATATATGTTCTAGATCGACAAGTTCTGGGGTAGGGTCTAATTTTTTATTTAAAAATAATCAGAATAGTACTTTTACTGATGTTAATGATATTGCTGGATTAACAACTGAAAATCACTTGTCTTTTTGCGCAGTTTTTTTTGACTATAATAAGGATGGTTGGCAAGATATTTATATCGCAAATGATAAATATGATACTCCTAATTTACTTTATAAAAATAATGGTAACGGAACTTTTTTGGAAGTAGGAGAAGAAACAGGTACAAATATATCGATTGATGCTATGTCAACGACAATTGGTGACTATAATAAAGATGGTTGGTTAGATATATACATCGCTAATACCATTAACGGTAATGTATTTTTTAAAAATAATGGAGATGGCACTTTTACTAATGTTGCATCTGAGAATGGAACTATTTTTGAATCTGTTGCTTGGGGCTCTGTTTTTTTAGATGCTGAAAATGATTCTGATTTAGACTTATACGTAAGTGGAGAGCTTGATGGAGAAACAAGTTTTTTGCCTTCAGCATTTTATGAAAATGATGGGATGGGTAATTTTTCTATACCATTTGCTGCGGGTTTTGATAATGATACTGCAAGAAGTTTTTCAAATGCAATGGGTGATATTAATAACGATGGGTATCCAGATATAATAGTTTTAAATTATGAGCCGCATGATATTTTCATATGGAATAACCAAAGTCCTCAAAATAATAATTGGATAAAAATAAAATTAGAAGGTGTAGAAAGTAATAAGCAAGGAATTGGTTCTTGGATTGAAATATCAGTGAATGGTAATAAACAATATAACTATACACTTTGTGGTGAAGGGTATCTAGGTCAAAATTCTGCCTATGAATTTTTTGGAATAGGGGAGTCAAGTGTTATAGATTATATTAAAGTTACTTGGTTAAGTGGATATGTAGACATCATAACAAACCCTATAATAAATAGCCATACAACAATTATTGAAGGAGAAAATTTAGCCTTAAACAATGTTTCTAACTTGAATAATAGGGTATTAATTTATCCCAATCCCGGTAAAATATTTTCTTTAAAAATTGACAATCACATAAATAACATTGACTTAACTGTCACTGATATGACCGGAAAATTAGTACTTAAAAAAGAATTAACAGTAACTGATGATAAAGTAAACATGAGTCGTTTTGTCAATGGAATATATTTATTTAACCTTGTAATTGGGAATGCTTTGATATCAAAAAAAGTTATTGTAAAATAATATAAATTGTTATTTGTTTATTAATCGCATATAATTATTATATTTGTGTTCTAATTAACTAAATATATTACAATGCAAACAGGTACAGTAAAATTCTTCAATAGCTCCAAAGGATTTGGATTTATTACTGAAGATGACACAAACACAGAACATTTTGTACACATCTCTGGATTAATCGATGATGATATCCGCGAAGATGATAAAGTAGAATTTGAATTAAAAGAAGGTAAAAAAGGAATGAATGCAGTAAATGTAAGAGTCCTTTAAAACATATATCATTTTTTAAGTAAAAAGCCTTTTCAATTGAAAAGGCTTTTTTTATATCTCAATTTCGCTGTATCAGGATGTATTTTATAAAATGAATTGCTTTGTTATTTATTTTTACTAAAAGTTATTAAATTTAATAAACTAAAATTAAGTCACTAAAGGAATTGCTAATTTAAATTAAAAATTATCCTTCATCAGGAAAAATAATACTCTGGTAAGCCCCAGCATCTGGAAGAGGAACTAATCTAGAAACCTCATTTGCATCAAAAGGAACTAGTGCAGCTCCAGCAGGATCAGCAATACCATCGGCTCCTGAAACTTCAGACTCTATGTTGAAATCATTTAAATTAGTGTTAAAGAAAGCAGGATCTTGGTTTCTAACTATATTTAAATATAAATTTTCATTAGAAAAATCATAATTTGGGTCGTCTAAATAATTTCCACTTGGATCATCAAAACGGATTAAACTATTCACAAAATTAAAATTGAAAGCCGCATTTTCATCTTCTACAAATATCAATTCCCGTGCTTCGTTGCCATAAATAATACAATTGATAAAATTAGCTTCTATTAAATCTTTTGTTTCAAATTCTGTTTCACTAATCTGTAAAACATTATCTATTACAACAGAAGGGAATAATCTAAAATTGTTATTCCAATAATTTGCGAAAGTAGAATGGATAAAATTATATCGACCTCCTAAAGAACAGGACAAAGAAGTTTGACCACTATTGTTAATAATAACATTTTCACCATAAACATCTCCAGTTCTCGCTAATAAACCAGTACTTGATGTATTAAATATTTGAACGTTTTTAAGTGTTAATGTTCTGTCTCCATCATTGCTATCCATTAAAATTCCAACGATAGAATTTTTAATAGTTGTATAATTAAATTCATGATTTGTACTACCGGCAGTTAGCCATATGGTACCCCATTGTCCGGGAACATATGAGAAAGCTGGTTCTAATCGATCCCCTTCAAAAATAACTTGATTTTCCATTAATTCTGGATCTAAACTTGGCGCACCATTTACTTTCATAGACCCAGTATTGGCTACTAGGATTCCACTATCTCTATGAAAATGAACTCTTGCACCTGCATCAACTGTTAATGTTTTGTTTGGAGCTACGGCAGCATAACCATAAATGACATAAGGCTTTTCATTTGTGAAATTTAACTGTTCTTCCTCCAAGAAAAAACCTTCGATTAATATAGGTTCTTCTTCAGTCCCTAAATTTAATGTTTCTATGGTGCCATCTGAATATTGTTCTGGATAAAGAAAAATAGCATCTTGTACTAAAGTAACTAAATCTACATCTTGACTGTTACTTCCTGAATCAAAAATTATTTTGTCCGTGTATAAAAATGAATTATCAGGATTAGGAAAATTATTGATATCTATGGTTGTTTCGATAAAAATAAAAATGCTATCATTAGCTAAAATATTAATATTTTCAAATGTTTTACCAGGAATTCCATCAACATTTAATCGATAACTTGAATTATCACCCTCAGATAATTCAATGTTTGGAATGTTTAAGTCTTCACTACTCCTATTATAAACCTTTAATGTTCTGGTGCTAGATCCAATATTAGTAAAAACAGTATCTAAATAGATGGTATCCTGAGAAAATTCAAGATTTCCTGAATTTGGAACAGTATCAAAATCATTTCTACAAGAACTCCATAAAACAATGCAAAAAACCAAAACTAATCCGTATAAGTACCTCAATGTTTTATTTTTTTAATTTCAGTAAAAATATAACTTTTTAGCAAGCATTTTATTGTTTAACACCTGTTTTTTAGTCTAATAATTTATATAAACATTTCCAATGAATTGATTAGGATACTGGGGGTCATTTAAATGTAGAACATAGAAATAAACTCCAGTCGGAACTAGTTGATAATTAAAAGAAATTCCTCTATTCGCAATTCCATCCCAGAATCCATCATCATTTAGCCCATGATAAATTAAATTACCATAACGACTGTAAATTTTTAATTCAAAATTCGGATAAATATTTAGTAAATGATCAATTTCAAATACATCATTGAAATTATCAGCATTAGGTGAAAATCCTTCTGGAATATATGGAATGCAATTTTCAGTTGCAATTAAAAAAGAACTTGTAGTAAAACAGATCTCATTTTCTAAACGAACATAAATTAATTGAGGATTGGTATTATTTTGAAAATTACCAGGGTCTAAAATTTCATTTTCATTTAAAATTAAATCTTCTAATGAGATGTAATAGGTGATTACATCGTTAATATTTGTTGAAATTAAATCGTTTTGCTGAGTTAAATTAAAAGTTGCAGTATCTAAACCTTCATTACAGGCCAATAAATCTGACAATTCATCTATAGTAGGTATGGTTCCAAATTCAGTTTGAATTAAATATTCATTGTTTCCTTCTTCCAATTCTTCAACAATTCCTTCTCCGATTCCAATATCATCTATTCTAACAAGAATTTCAAAATTATTAGGTGTATCTTCGGGCAACCTCAATTCTATAAATTGTGTTTCACTTTCATTTATTAATATTTCATTTTGGGTTTGAGATTGACCTAATAGAATTCCTTCGATATAAAAAGAAATTGGAGTAGCCTTAGGTAATTCAGCAGTAGCATTATAGTTGAAAACAGTATAATCGATGATTAGATTTCGTTCTCTACATGCATAAATATTATTCTCTATAAAAATTGTCGCATCCGGTAAAGCACAATCAATTACTTCAATTTTAAAAGAATCAACAAGGTAACAATCTTCATTATCTACTCTAATAAATATGGATTGTGGGTTTGCTGAATTTTCAAAACTCTCTATGTTGAGTATTTCATTTTCATAATTGTTTGCTTCTTCTTCAGTTACATAATAAGAGATTGTGTAAATTGGATTTATTGGTTGTGTAGCATCGGCTAAATTAAAAAATTCTATTCCCTCAGCATCACAAATCTCTATATCTATTGGGCTTTGAAATTCTGGAAATAAAAATAAATGAATTTCTTCAGAAAATCCATTATTGTTTTCGTTGGATTCGTTGACAATTCCTGTTCCATCTCCAGTATCATCAACCATAACTTTTAATAAAAAATCTAATGGTATGTTTGGAGGAATGGTTAGTGTTATTATTCCATTTTCACTATCATCTATAGGTATTTCTGTATTTGTTACTGTTTGTCCAATTAACATACCATCTGCATAAAAAGAAATGGGTGTGTTTTGTGGCAATACAGCGGTGCTATTAACATTGTATATAGTGTATTCAATATTTATATCTCTGTTTCCGCATTCTTCATTGCCAGTTAAAAGATCAATTTCAATAGTAGCATCTGGTAATTCAGTATTTAAAACTGTTACAATGTTATTTACCATTACTAGATCTTGACTGGAAGTTAATTGTATGGTAGCACTATTATCTCCAGGATTAATATTGTTTTCAATATTATAGAAATCTATATCCATGTTATACAGCTCATTAGAATTCGTAAAACTATTGGTACTATTAAAGGCATTGTCTTGCGGGTTTAATGGTAGATTGCTTAATATATTACCATTAATGCTAAGCGTTTCGTTATTGGCAATACTAGAATCTCCTTCCCAAGAGAGGAAGCCAATTTTTGCTCCTGTATTGTCTAATACATTTAAATTATTTAATTCGATTGTTATGGAGTTGTTCCCAGCGTAAACAGCCTCTAGGCCATCAAATATGCTGACTTGGTTTAGAGGAAGTGATGCATCTTCATAAATTAATGTAATGGACCATCCACCAAAATTAGTAGAATTCCCACCATTTATTTGGCAAAAAGGTTGGATTGCTTCCGACAAGTCTAAATCACTTAATGTATAAGTAGTATTTCCCATAGAACTAACTATAGAAGTCACATTTGCAAAAGCTGCAAAAAAATCATATTCATTATCGTTGTTAATAAAAGAAAAATTGAAATCTCTTTCTGAAACTATAGGAATCTCATTTAAGGAAACCTCGAAATCTCCATTACCCGATCCCGCCCAATATAAATATGCTGCAAGAATTTCTTGTCCTGGCAGTAATTCAAAATCAGCGCTACTTTCTGATAAAATTATGCAATCGGTAGTACTTCCATTTTCTCCAATATTTAAGGTATTACCAAATGACAAATAATCAAATTGACCATTAAATTGTTGAAATAGAGTGACTTCTTGAGAAAAAAGTAGTGTTGGAAATAAAAATAAAAACACATTAAATATGTAGCCCAGCTTCCCCATATAATATTGTAAATTTAAATATACGAGTTTTTAAATAAACCGATTTAGTTAAATACTCATAAGTCCCTTCTTTTTAAAATATAATATGAACCAAAAATAAATAAGAATGTCCAGACCATAACGATGATAACCGTTAAGGATTGAACGCTATAATCTTTATCAAAAGCTTCTCCTAATTGATTTGCAGCAGTTTGAACTGCTCCCAACCTTGAAAAAGGTTCTTTTATTAAGTTGGACATAGCTGTTAGTGGGAAAAACTGAATCATACTTTCTGCTATATCGGTATCCTTAAATATTTTCCATTTAAAAATACTATAAATAATTCCTTCAGAAATACTCCAAATCAGTAAAAATCCTAATGCAAATGCAGATCTTTTAACCAAAATTCCTAAAAATAAACAAAAAGAGAAAAAGCCAATAAGTTTTGCAAAATAAGCAAAGAGGTATTCTATGTCACTGAAAATTATTCCTGGTTCATTATAGTCTGAAAATATTAATCCCAATATTAAACTAACACCAAATACGAATAATGTAGAAACCAGAGAAAATAATACAACAGTTATAAATTTAGACAGGATAAATTCTTTTTTGCTTAATCCATCAATTAAATTTTGTTTAAGTGTTTTATTGCTGTATTCATTCGCCGTCATAGAAACAATAACGATAGCTAAGAATAATTTAAGGATAGCAGCTATATAGCTATTGAAGTGCCAAATGTATGGAAAGTTAAATATTCCTTGATCAGCAATTCTAAAATTAATAGCTCCGAAATTAAATTCGATCGATGATATTAAAGCAATAAATGTTATTAATATAAAATAAACAATCGAAATTACTTTAGCCGATTTGTTATACCTAAGTTTATGAAGTTCTATCGTAAGTAAACGTAGCATAATGATTGATTAAAAATTGAATTATTTAGTTTTGGTTAGTTCTAAAAACTGTTCTTCCAGACTTTCTTTTCGATGCACTAAATAAGATAGGTAGATTCCTTTTTCATTCAGTAATTTGTTTAAATCGGAACCGCTTAATGGTTCTTTTAAATAAGCAATCAAATGAATTCCTTCACTTTTAATTGTTCCAATGCTCGGGTGTTCTTCTAAAGTTTTTGATAATTCATCTAAATCATCTGACTGTAATGTGAAAAATCCGTGACTACTTATCATGTTTTCGACACTTCCTGAATATAGACTTTTCCCATTTCTTAGTATAATTACATGGGTACATACTTTTTCAACTTCATCTAATAAGTGGGAGGCTAGTAGAATAGTAGTACCTTCTGAAGCGATATTTTTAATGATTTCTCTTATTTGATGAATTCCTTGAGGATCTAAACCATTTGTGGGTTCATCTAAAATTAATATTTCCGGATCATTTAATAGGGCAGAAGCAATAGCTAAACGTTGTTTCATTCCTAATGAAAAAGATTTAAATGTATGATTTTTTCTATCTAATAATCCAACTAGTTTAAGTTTTTCATTTATTTTTTCTTTAGGTACTTTCTTTATTATGCAGACAAGATTTAAGTTTTGAGCTGCAGTCATGTAAGGATAAAAATTAGGACGTTCTATAATAGCACCGACTTTTTTTAAAGCTTCGTGGGTAGTTCCAACTCCATCAAACCAATGAAACGTTCCATTTGTTTTATTAACTATATTTAATGCAATACCTAAAGTTGTTGATTTTCCACTACCATTGGGCCCTAAGATCCCATATACGTTACCCTTTTTAATAGTCACTGAAAGATTATTTACAGCGGTTAGTGAGCCATATTTTTTAGTAAGATTATTTAATGTCAGAATTTCTTGCACAATAACTGTATTGTTGATTAGATAAAAGTAAGACGAGCCATCTAAAAAAATGTTACATTTTTTTGAGAGCTTTAAAGCTTTATTTAATTTTGTTAATGAGAATTAGAAAGTGATTTTTTTCTTTCTTAGTTCGAAATTTTGTCCTAAATATACTTTTCTGACCATTTCATCATTTGCTAAATCTTCTGGTATTCCGTGTTTCAAGATACTTCCCTCAAACATTAAATAGGTTCGGTCGGTAATTGCCAATGTTTCTTGAACATTATGATCGGTAATAAGTATACCGATATTTTTTGTTACTAGTTTAGCAATAATTCTTTGTATATCTTCTACTGCAACAGGATCTACTCCAGCAAAGGGTTCATCTAATAAAATAAAGTGGGGATCTGTAGCAAGTGCTCGCGCAATTTCCGTTCTTCTTCGTTCACCACCACTTAACAAATCACCTCTGTTCTTTCGAATATGTCCCAAACCAAATTCTTCTATAAGTGATTCCATTTTTTCTTTTTGTTCTTTTTTAGATAATTTAGTTAGCTGTAATACACTTAATATATTGTCTTCAACGCTTAATTTTCTAAAAATGGAAGCTTCTTGAGCAAGATAACCAATCCCATTTTGAGCACGCTTATACATTGGGTATTTAGTAATTTCTTTATGGTCTAAATAAATAGTACCACCGTTGGGCTTTATAAGGCCAACTATCATGTAGAATGAAGTAGTTTTTCCAGCACCGTTCGGGCCTAACAAACCAACAATTTCACCTTGATTTACTTCAACAGAAATTCCTTTTACAACCTTACGACCTTTATAGGACTTCATTAAATTTTCGGCTCTTAACTTCATAGGTCTTCTTATAAATAATACACAACAATATAGCTTAATTAAGCTATTATTCAGTTTGTTTTTTCAATATTTTTTCTTGTTTTCTAATGACTGCTCTTGAAATAAATATACTTATTTCATACAATATAATTATAGGTACAGAAACAATTACTTGACTGGCAATATCTGGTGGCGTAATTATAGCTGAAAGAATTAATACTACCACAAGTGATACTTTTCTGTATTTCTTTAACATATCTGGAGTTACTACACCCACTTTTGTTAGGATATAAATTAGTATGGGTAACTCAAAAATTAAACCACTAGCTATCACTGAGGCTCTAACTAAGGAGATGTAACTGCTTAAATCAAAATCATTATGAACCTGACCGCTCACTTGATAGGTTCCTAAAAAATTAATGGATAATGGGGTTACCACATAATATCCAAATAATACTCCAATGAAAAATAATACAGAAGCTATAAAAATAAATCCTTTAGCTGAACTGCGCTCTTTAAGTCTTAATCCAGGACTTATAAACTTCCACATTTCAAGTAAGACATATGGAAACGCTACTATAAAACCAGCGGTTATAGAAGTCCAAACATGTGCTGAAAACTGACCTCCCATAGTTCTACTTTGAATTCTAAAAGGAAGTTCAGTAAAACAAAAACTATCCTTAAAACCTACAAATTGAGCTATTTTACAAAGTATTTTATAGGTTGGGAAATCTGCCTGTTTTGGTCCAAAAATTAGTACATTAAAAATAAAATCCTTAGCAAGAAAGGCAACAGAAGCCAATATAACAACTGCTAATACAGACCGAATTAAATGCCATCTTAATTCTTCGAGATGATCTAGAAAAGACATTTCTTTTTCGGTCGATTTTTTTATTTTCCTAGTCATTAGATAATGCCTTCATTAGTAAGGTTATGTATGTGCACAATTCCGCAATATTTGCCATCTTCGACAGCAATGATTTGTGTGATTCCATTCGTATCCATAATGTCTATAACTTCAACAGCCATCGCATTTTTTGAAATTGTTTTAGGGTTTTTAGACATAATATCTTTTGCGGTCAAGCCATGAAAACTATCAGCTTTTGCAAGCATTCTTCTTAAATCCCCGTCTGTAATAATTCCAACTACCTTGCTATCATCTACGACCGCTGTTAGACCTAACATGCCTTCTGAAATTTCAATAATTACTTTTTTAATATCGGTATCTAATTGTACTTCAGGTTGTTTATTCAGTTTTGTTAAGTCACTTACTCTTAAATATAATTTTTTACCCAAAGAACCACCTGGATGAAATTTAGCAAAATCTTTACTAGAAAAACCTTTTAAGTCTAAAAGACAAACAGCTAAAGCATCACCAATCACTAACTGTGCTGTGGTACTTGTTGTTGGTGCTAAATTATTTGGACACGCTTCTTTTTCAACATGAGCATTTAAAATAAAATCAGCTTGTTCACCTAAAAAAGATGCCTTATTTGATGTAATAGCGATTAACTTATTACCTCTGGATTTTATTAATGGAACTAGTACTTTAATTTCTGGTGTATTTCCACTTTTTGAAATACAAATAACAACATCATCGTCTAAAATTGTTCCTAAATCTCCATGAATCGCATCAGCTGCATGCATAAATATAGATGGAGTGCCGGTAGAATTTAGTGTTGCAACAATTTTAGCAGCTATAATTGCACTTTTACCGATACCTGTAATGATAACCCTACCATTTGAATTATAAATGTATTCTATTGCATCTGCAAAAGAATCATCTATTAGCTCTATTAAGTTTTTAATGGCTTTACTTTCGGTATCAATAGTCTTTTTCGCTACTGAAATTATCTGATTTCGATTTTTCAAAATTTTGAAATTTTTTAGTGGTAACTATTTCATAATGTATTATATTTAAACTGCAAAAAAACAAAAAAAATTACACCCTAAATTATAAAAAAGATATTTCTTGTTCCAGTTGCTAAATTACAATTGTTAGTTTGTTATTACAATTTTTATTTTAGGGAAGCAATAAATTTAATTTTACTTATAAGTTTGACAGAAATAGATATTTACGCAGCGTTAAAAAAATATTTTGGATTTACTAAATTCAAAGGTTTACAAGAAGAAGTAGTTAGAAGTGTTTTAGATAAAAAGGATGCTTTTGTGATTATGCCTACTGGAGGAGGAAAGTCTTTATGTTACCAACTTCCCGCGTTTATTGAAGAAGGAACAGCAATAGTGGTTTCTCCACTCATTGCTTTAATGAAAAATCAAGTCGATGCTTTAAGAGCTTTATCTTCGGAAACAGGAATTGCTCATGTATTAAATTCATCTTTGAATAAAACAGAAGTTAAACAAGTAAAAAGTGATATTACTTCTGGTATTACAAAATTGTTATATGTAGCACCTGAATCTTTAACTAAAGATGAAAATGTTGAATTTTTACAATCGGTTAAAATTTCTTTTGTAGCAATTGATGAGGCTCATTGTATTAGTGAATGGGGTCATGATTTTAGACCAGAATATAGGAATCTTAAGAAAATTATTGAGCGTATAAGAGATAATATTCCTATAGTTGGCTTAACAGCAACAGCAACTCCAAAAGTACAAGAAGATATTTTAAAGAATTTAGGCATTCAAGACGCAAACACTTTTAAGGCTTCCTTTAATCGTCCTAATTTATATTATGAAGTGCGTCCGAAAACAAAAAATATAGATGCAGATGTTATCCGTTTTGTAAAACAACACGAAGGTAAAAGTGGTATTATTTATTGTTTAAGCCGCAAAAGAGTTGAAGAGTTATCTCAAGCATTACAGGTTAATGGTATAAAAGCAGTTCCTTATCACGCAGGATTAGATTCAAAAACAAGAGTGAGACATCAAGATATGTTTTTAATGGAAGATATCGATGTCGTAGTTGCAACCATTGCTTTTGGTATGGGGATAGACAAACCGGATGTTCGATTTGTTATTCATAATGACATTCCTAAAAGTATAGAAAGCTACTACCAAGAAACAGGAAGAGCCGGAAGAGATGGAGGAGAAGGTATTTGTCTTGCTTATTATTCTTACAAAGATATTGAAAAACTAGAAAAATTCATGAGCGGTAAGCCTGTAGCTGAGCAAGAAATTGGCCATGCATTACTTCAGGAAGTAGTTGCATTTGCAGAAACATCCATGTCTAGAAGGAAATTTATTCTTCATTATTTTGGAGAGGAATATGATAATGAAACTGGTGAAGGAGGAGATTTGGATGATAATATGCGTTTTCCGAAAAATAAACACGAGGCTCAAAAAGAAGTTATTAAGGTATTGCGTGTTGTTAAGGAAACTAATGAACGGTATAAATCTAAGGAGGTTGTTAATGTGTTAATTGCTCATTCTAATGCTTTAATCAAATCTCATAGAACTGAAGATAAAGATTTTTTTGGATCAGGAACTGAACATTTAGCTCCTTATTGGATGGCATTACTTCGTCAATTATTAGTGGCAGGTTTTTTAAGAAAAGATATTGAAGCTTATGGTTTAATAAAAATCACTCAACAAGGCTTAGATTATTTAGAAAAACCTATTTCATTTATGATGACCGAAGATCATTCCTTTAAAGAAGCGAATGATAATACTATTATAACGAATCAAAAAGGGGGAGGTTTTGTAACAGATGATAATTTATTTAGAATTTTAAAGGTGGAACGAAAAAAAGTAGCTGATCAATTAAAACTTCCACCATTTGTAATATTTCAAGATCCATCTTTGGAAGATATGGCTTTAAAGTATCCAATGACTTTATTAGAAATGTCCAATGTTCATGGTGTAGGAGAGGGAAAGGCGAATAAATATGGGGGTACTTTTATTGAATTAATAAAAACTTATGTAGAAGAAAACGATGTGATGCGTCCAGACGATTTAATTGTGAAATCTACAGGTATAAATAGTGCATTAAAGTTATATGTAATAACGAATGTTGACAAGAAACTGCCATTGACAGATATTGCGGATGCAAAAAAAATGGAAATGAATGATATGATAAAAGAAATGGAAGCTATTGTAAATAGTGGAACAAAGCTTAATATTAATTATTGGATTGATGAAATTTTAGATGAAGATCAGCAGGAGGAAATTCATGAATATTTCCTTGAAGATGCTGAAACCCCTGATATAGAAGCTGCAATGGAAGAGTTTGACGGGGATTATGAAGAAGAAGAATTACGCTTATATCGCATTAAATTTTTTAGTGACGTAGCGAATTAAACCCTAAAATTAATTAAATTGTTAATACTGTTTAAAATATTTATGAAATAGTATATTGAATATGTACCTTTGCACCTCATTTTAAAAATTAGTCATGCAAGACGGTATTTACGCAAAAATTAATACAGAAAAAGGTGATATGTTAATCAGCCTTTCTTTTAAATTAACTCCTGGAACGGTTGGTAATTTTGTATCCTTAGCAGAAGGAAAACTTGAAAACAATGCAATAGCGCAAGGAACACCTTATTATAACGGTTTAAAATTTCACAGGGTAATACCAGATTTCATGGTTCAAGGAGGTGATCCTCAAGGTACTGGAGTAGGTGGTCCTGGATATCAATTCGATGACGAGTTTCACCCAGACTTACGTCACGATGCTCCTGGTGTTTTATCTATGGCTAATTCAGGTCCTGGTTCAAACGGGAGCCAGTTTTTTATTACTCATGTAGAAACACCTTGGTTAGATGATAAGCATTCTGTTTTTGGAAATGTAGTAGAAGGAATGAATGTAGTAAATGCTATCGAGCAAGGAGATTCTATGATAGATGTTAAAATTATTAGAGTCGGTGAGGAAGCTGAGAAATGGAACTCTATAGAAGCATTTCGTCAATTTACTGGCGCAAAAGCTGAACGCGAAGCTGCATCAAAAAAAGCTCAAGATAATTTATTGGGTGCCTTATCTGAAGGATTTGATCAAACAGAAAGTGGTCTTCTTTATAAAATTATCCAAAAAGGAGATGGTATAAAGCCTCAAAAGGGTCAGAATGTATCGGTACATTACAAAGGAATGTTTGCTGAAGGTGGAGTTTTTGATGATTCCTATAAAAGAGGAAATCCTATTGAATTTCCAATAGGAATGGGAAACGTTATTCCGGGTTGGGATGAAGGTATCTTGTTATTGAATAAAGGAGATAAAGCTCGTTTTGTGATTCCTTCTCATTTGGCATATGGAGAAGCTGGTGCTGGAGGAGTAATTCCTCCTAATGCAACTTTAGTTTTTGATGTTGAATTAATGAATATAAAATAAGATACTTTATCATAATATTAGATGTCAGATGATAATTTTTTCTTAGATAGTTTATTAGTTCTTTAGAAATATTTACAAACGTTTTTATATAAAAAAAGAGTATAACTAATTAAAGCTATACTCTTTTCACTAAACAAACATTACGATCGTAAGATTCAGCTGACCGATGAACCTTACATAAAACAATGTACATTATTTAAGAAGATAGCAATCCTAAAAAACTCATAAAACAATCCCAATGAAATCATAAATATTTATTTTTTTAATACTATAAAAATAATATTGAGAAAAATTAAATACAAAACAGTTAATTATGATGTTGACTGTTTTTTTATTTCCATTTAATATTACATCCTACACTTGGTTTTTGCTCTTCTTGTTGTGGTTTTTTTTTAATAATACAATCAATTGCGAAGCGTAAATCTCTTCCTGTGATTGGAATATTATTTCCTGGTCTAGAACTATCTAATTGACCTCTATACACGAGCTTTAATTGATCGTCGAATACGTAAAAATCTGGTGTACAAGCTGCATCATATGATTTTGCTACTTTTTGAGATTCGTCAAATAAATAAGGAAAAGGATAGTTGTTTTCCTTGGCAGTTTTTATCATTTCTAGTGGAGCGTCTTCAGGATAGTTAACGATATCATTACTATTTATTGCGATAAAAGCAATACCTTTATCTATGTGTTCGTTAGCGATAACAACGAGTTCATTGTTTAGGTACTTTACAAATGGACAATGATTGCATATAAACATAATGACTGTTGCTATTTTCCCCCTAGAATCGCTTAGTTTTATTTGTTTTAAAGAAATTGGGTTTATTAATTCAAAATCTGGTGCTTTAGTGCCTAATGGCAACATTTTTGATGGAGTTAATGACATTTAAATATTGCTATATTCGTTAATTAAAAAAATAAAGTTACAATTATATAATGAATAATTTAAATTGGTCAGATTTTGAAAAAGTAGAAATGAGAATAGGAACTGTTATTGATGCAGTTGATTTTCCAGAAGCTAAAAAGCCTTCTTTCAAATTAACAATCGATTTTGGTGAAGAAATTGGTATTAAAAAAACTTCAGCCCAAGTGACTGTTCTTTATAAAAAGAAAGATTTACTAAATAAACAGGTTGTTGCTGTTATTAATTTCCCTAAAAAACAAATTGCAAATTTTATGAGCGAATGTTTAATTTTAGGAGCAGTAAATGGTGAAGAAGTTGATCTGCTTCAGCCTAGTTTTAAAACAAAAAACGGATTGCGAATATTGTAATTAGAACAATTTTTCATTATTTATGATTCATCAATAATTCTATTTTTTCTTTTAATTTTAAAACAATTTTGCAGGGGCATAAAATTTAATATAATAAATTATTTGTATTTATTGATTATCGTTCAAAGTTAATCTGCTCCAAGCAATATATACGTTAATGTTTTTTTAGCTACTTATCAATTTAATCATTTTTGTATTCCTATTCCCCAATATTTTTTTATTGAATCCTACACTTTATAATTTATTTAAATGTTTATTTTAAAATAAACAAGGAGGTTTAAATTTTGTAGCAAGACAGTATCAGCGTTCTTATCAATTTAATAAAAACAATTCTTGCAAGAAAGTTTTTGAAAATCAATAAATAAGCAGTAATTTTGCACTCCTTTTAGCGGCAAAACAAGAATTAAAAGGAAAAAGATAAAAAACAATAAACGCTTCTGTGTAAATGTCGCATAAATACTTGTAAAGCACAGAATACAAAACCAATGTTTTCAGTAATTAATTAAAACTGAAAATAAATTATTAGCAAATGGCTAAAAAAGAAACAAAAGAAAAAGTAAAGGATGTTGCAGCAGTAGTAACACCAGTAGAAGCAGTTGTTGAAACAATTGATGCAGTTGTAGATACTCAAAAAGAAGCTGTAAAAGAAGAACCAAAAAAGGAACTCTCTCTTAAAGAAAAAGATCCAGAAGCATTTTTAAATGACTTTAACTGGCATAATTATCAAGAAGGAATTGATCCTATTGATGATGGTAAGTTAGAAGAGTTTGAGAAATTAGTAGCAGATAACTTTGTAGACACACTTGATGATGAAGTAGTTGAAGGTGTAGTTGCGTTTTTAACAGATCGTGATGCAATTATTGATATCAATGCAAAATCAGAAGGTGTTATTTCACTAAACGAATTCCGTTATAATCCAGGTTTAAAAGTTGGAGATAAAGTTGAGGTTTTAATTGATGTACGTGAAGACAGTACTGGTCAATTAATTCTTTCCCATCGTAAAGCAAGAACAATTAAGGCATGGGAGCGTGTTAATAAAGCACATGATGAAGGCACGATTGTTAATGGTTTTGTTAAATGTCGTACAAAAGGTGGTATGATTGTAGATGTTTTTGGAATTGAAGCATTTTTACCAGGTTCACAAATAGATGTAAAGCCTATCCGAGATTACGATGTGTATGTAGATAAAACAATGGAATTTAAAGTTGTGAAAATTAATCATGAATTTAAAAATGTTGTTGTTTCTCATAAAGCACTTATTGAGGCAGATATAGAAGAACAGAAAAAAGAAATTATCGGTCAACTAGAAAAAGGACAGGTACTAGAAGGAGTTGTTAAAAACATTACTTCATATGGTGTATTCGTTGATTTAGGTGGAGTTGATGGATTGGTCCATATTACAGATCTTTCATGGTCTCGAATTAACCATCCAAATGAAATAGTTGAACTTGATCAGAAATTAAATGTTGTAATTCTTGATTTTGATGAGAATAAGTCTCGTATTCAATTAGGACTTAAGCAACTTAATAGTCATCCTTGGGATTCTTTAGGTGAAGCGGTGAAAGTTGGAGATAAAGTAAAAGGAAAAGTTGTTGTAATTGCTGATTACGGTGCTTTTATCGAAGTTGCTGATGGTGTTGAGGGATTAATACACGTAAGTGAAATGTCTTGGTCAACTCATTTACGTAGTGCTCAAGATTTTGTTAATGTAGGTGATGAGGTTGAAGCAATCATCTTAACTTTAGATCGTGATACTCGCAAAATGTCATTAGGTATCAAACAAATTACTCCAGACCCTTGGACTGATATTACTAAAAAATATCCTGTAGGCTCTACTCATAAAGGTATCGTGCGTAATTTTACAAACTTTGGTGTTTTTGCTGAAATGGAAGAAGGAATTGATGGTTTAATTTATATCAGTGATTTATCTTGGACTAAGAAGATTAAACATCCTAGTGAATTTACCAATATCGGAGATGAATTAGAAGTTGTAGTATTAGAATTAGATGTTGAAGGGCGTAAATTAAGTTTAGGCCATAAACAAACTACAGAAAATCCTTGGGATAAATACCAAAAAGATTTTGCTTTAGGTACTAAACATACTGCCTCTATTTCTGAAATAGTAGATAAAGGTGCAACCATTAATTTCAATGATGAAATTATAGCATTTGTTCCAACGCGTCATTTAGAAAAAGAAGATGGTACGAAACTTCAAAAAGGTGAAGAAGTGCAATTTGAAATTATTGAATTCAATAAAGAGTTCAAAAAAGTAGTTGCTTCACATATGACTATTCATAAAGAAGAAGAAGCTAAGATAGTTAAGCAAGCCGCTAAGAAACAAGCTAAAGCTTCTGATGAAGCTAAGCCAACTCTTGGTGATGCAAATAAAACGCTTCAAGATCTTAAAGATAAAATGGATGGAAAAAAATAAGTCTTTTTTAATCTAAATATTTAAGCCTCTCTTTTTTAAGAGAGGCTTTTTTTGTGTTACAAAATAGGTAAACGCAAAAAAAGTAGTATTTTTGTGAACTGAACAATAGTTTAGAATCTACTTATGAGCCAAAAAGTGTTACTCAACGCAACCGAAGTTAATATAGCGCTTCATCGTTTGGCTTGTCAATTAATAGAAAATCACGATACTTTTTCAAATACGGTTTTAATTGGAATTCAGCCAAGAGGTATATTTTTAGCTGAAAGGATTAAATTGTTATTGGAAACTGAATATAATGTTAAAAATATTGAGTTAGGATATTTGGATATTACTTTTTACAGAGATGATTTTAGAAGAAACGATAAGCCTATTGAAGCAAATAGAACTAAAATTAACTATATAGTCGAAGATAAAAAAGTTGTTTTTATAGATGATGTTCTTTATACTGGAAGAAGTATAAGAGCTGCACTAACTGCAATACAATCTTTTGGAAGACCATTAGAAATAGAGTTGCTAACGTTTATTGACAGGCGATTTAGTAGGCATTTACCTATTCAACCAGATTACAGAGGTAGACAAGTAGATGCTATTAATAACGAAAAGGTAAAGGTTTGTTGGAAAGAAAACGATGGAATAGATACTGTTTATTTGATAAATAGTTAAAACTATCCTCGCTTTAAGCTTTTGGCTATTAGCAATAGGCAGTCTAAAGTATTAATTATTGAAAGCCTATAGCATTTTTAAAGAAAAATTATGAGTGAATTAAGTGTAAAGCACTTATTGGGAATCAAATACATCACCGAAGCTGACATCCAATTGATCTTCGAAACTGCAGATCATTTTAAAGAAGTTATTAATAGATCTATTAAAAAAGTTCCATCGCTTCGAGATATCACTATTGCTAATCTCTTTTTTGAGAATAGTACAAGAACTAGATTGTCTTTTGAGTTAGCAGAAAAAAGATTATCTGCTGATGTTGTTAATTTTTCAGCTTCTTCTTCCTCAGTAAAAAAAGGAGAAACTCTTGTCGATACTGTAAATAATATACTTTCTATGAAGGTGGATATGGTAGTTATGAGACATCCCAATCCCGGAGCAGGTATGTTTTTGTCTAAACATATAAATGCAAGTATTATAAATGCTGGAGATGGCGCTCATGAACATCCAACTCAAGCTTTATTAGATTGTTATTCCATCAGAGAACGTTTAGGAGATGTGGCTGGTAAAAATGTAGTAATTGTTGGGGATATTCTTCATTCTAGAGTTGCATTGTCAAATATTTTCGCATTAAAAAAATTAGGAGCAAATGTAAAAGTTTGTGGACCTAAAACATTATTACCAAAGTTTATATCTTCTCTTGGAGTTGGTGTAGAAACTAATCTTCAGAAGGCATTGCAATGGTGTGATGCAGCTAACATGCTGCGCCTACAAAATGAACGAATGGATATTAGTTATTTCCCAACGACTAGAGAGTATACTCAACAATTTGGGCTCAATAAAAAAATACTTGATTCACTAGATAAGGATATTATTGTAATGCATCCAGGACCTATTAATAGAGGTGTGGAGATAACAAGTGATGTTGCTGATAGTAAACAATCTATTATCCTGAATCAAGTTGAAAATGGTGTCGCTATTCGAATGGCAGTTTTGTATCTATTAGCTTCAAAAATTAGTTAAATGACAATTAGTACACATGATAATTTTGTTGTAGTTAAAGAAAAGAGCAATGACTTAAAAAAAATTATTTTTTTGCTAAAACCTTTACTAACTACCCAATTAAAAAATAAGAATTTAATAATAGATTTATTGGATTATCAATTAATGTCTCTTAACGATTTATTGTTGTTTCAAAAGATATCTGATGAATTTAAAGAAGTGAATAAATCATTTGTAGTTGTGACCAATAGTTTAAACGCTAGTGAATTACCAGAAGAAATAGTGATTGTGCCAACTCTTCAAGAAGCAGAAGACATAATAGAAATAGAAGAAATAGAGCGTGAGTTAGGATTTTAAAAATGTTCCATGGAATTAACTATATTAGGGTGCTATTCTGCTACACCAAGACCAAAAACACATCCAACATCCCAAATTCTATACATAAACAATCATCTTTTTTTAATTGATTGTGGCGAAGGTACTCAAATCCAATTAAGGCGTCACAAAGTAAAATTTTCTAGGATAAAACATGTGTTTATTTCACATTTACATGGAGATCATTATTTTGGTTTAATTGGATTAATATCTACATTTATGCTTCTCGGTCGAGAAGCCGAGTTAAATATTTATGGTCCAAAAGGATTAAAAGAAGTGATATTACTTCAGCTAAAGCTTGGTAAATCTTGGTTTAATTATCCTTTAAAATTTCATGAACTAGAAAGTAAAGAATCTGAGATTATTTTTGAAGATGATAAAGTTACTGTTCTAACAGTGCCTTTAAAACATAGAATATATACCAATGGCTTCGTTTTTAAAGAGAAAATAGGTGAGCGAAAAATAGATGTAAAAGCTGTCAAGAAACATAATGTTGATATAAGTTATTTAAAAAAAATAAAGCAAGGGAGTGATGTTGAAAATAATGACGGTAAATTAATTTTAAATAAACAAATCACTTTCAATCCTGAAAAACCAAAATCCTATGCATTTTGTTCTGATACTCAATACTACCCGCCATGTATTCCAATAATAAAAAATGTAACAGCTTTATATCATGAGTCCTCTTTTTTAGATGAACACCATCATTTATGTGAAAAAACAAGGCACAGTACTGCAAGACAAGCAGCTTTAATTGCCAAAGAAGCAACTGTTGAAAGATTGATTTTAGGACATTATTCTACAAGATATTCAAGTATAGAAGAATTTAAAACTGAAGCAAAACAGGTATTTGATAATGTTGAGTTAGCAGAAGATGGTAAAAAGTTTATTATTTAATATTTTTTGAAATTTTAAATCCAAGTTTATTATTCAAATTTGTAACTTGCGTATAAATATATATGATGACTGAAAACCTTCAAGATTACAGACAAAATTATAAAAAAGGGAAGTTGTCGAAATCTTCTGTTGATACGAATCCCCTAAAGCAATTTCAAACTTGGTTTTCTGACATAAAGAAATCTAAATCAGTACAAGAGGTAAATGCAATGACTTTAACTACTTTAGGTTTAGATGGGTTTCCAAAAGGGAGGATAGTTCTTTTAAAAAAGTATGATGAATATGGCTTTTATTTTTATACGAACTATTTAAGTGAAAAAGGAAAATCTATTATGCACAATGAAAAAGTATCCTTATCTTTTTTTTGGCCTAGTTTAGAACGGCAAATAATTATTAAAGGAATTGCAACTAAAACTTCAAAGGAGGATTCAGAAAACTATTTTAATTCAAGACCTAATGGAAGTAAATTAGGAGCCATCGTTTCTAGTCAAAGTGATGTAATTGAAAATAGAAAGATTTTAGAAAAAAAATTAAACCTTTTAGTATTAGAATATGCTGAAAAAGAAATTGAAAAGCCAGCTTACTGGGGAGGTTTTTTAGTAGCTCCAATTTCTATTGAATTTTGGCAAGGAAGACCGAATAGGTTACATGATAGAATTCTGTATACTTTGAAAGAACACGATTGGGTTATCGAACGATTATCACCTTAATTGATACTTTAATAAAATTTATTTAAGTTATTGTATATTAATTAATTATAAATATATAAAATTGAAAACTTTATATTTACTTAGGCATGCTAAGTCATCTTGGAAAGAACCATGCGACGATCATAAAAGATCTTTAAAACAAAGCGGTAAAAAAGACGCTTTATTGGTTTCTAAGTATGTAAAGAGTATTAAACCTCCTGAGAAAATAATTACTAGTGATGCTACAAGAGCAAAAAGTACGGCAAAATATTTCAAAAACTCATTTAATATTTCCGATAAAAATTTTATTATAAATCAATCTTTATATGATTTTGGAGGTAAGAAAGTTTTGGAAACTATTAAAAATTTAAACAACTCTTTAGACTGTATATTAATAGTGGGGCACAACCATGCTTTAACTTCAATTACAAACATGATAGGAGATAAAATTATTGATAATATTCCAACTTGTGGTTTCGTAGAAATCTTATTTAACATCGAAAAATGGGAATATATTAAATATGGACAAACTAAAAATATCATTTTCCCAAGAAATCTAAAGAACATTCAATAATAATTTATGCTAAAAATTGAAAAGTACGGAGCAATAGATATCGGATCAAATGCAATACGTTTACTTATCGTGTCCGTAATTGAGCGAGAAGGTAAGGATGTTAAATTTAAAAAAACCTCTTTAATTCGTGTTCCCATTCGTCTAGGAGCAGATGTTTTTGTTAACGGAAAGGTTTCAGAAGCAAGTTACCTGAGAATGGTCGATTCTTTCAAAGCTTTTCAATTATTAATGAAAACACATCATGTTCTAAAATATAAAGCTTGCGCAACCTCTGCAATGCGCGAAGCATCAAACGGTAAAACTATTGTGAAAAATATTTTAAAAGCAACAGGAATAGAAATCAATATTATTAATGGAAATGATGAAGCCAAAATTATAGCCTCAACAGATTTAAAATCATATCTAGTTCACGATAAAACATTTTTATATGTTGATGTTGGAGGAGGAAGTACTGAATTAACTATTTATTCAGAAGGCAAGACGGTATCCTCAAAATCTTTTAAAATGGGAACCGTGCGATTAATTAATAAAATGGTGAATGATAAAATATGGGATCAAATGAAAGTCTGGATAAAAAATAATACCCAAAAGTATGATCATATCACTTTGTTGGGTACCGGAGGAAATATTAATAGTACTTATAAATATAGTGGAAAAAAAACAGGTAATCCTTTGACCTACAGTTATTTAGTTTATTATTATAACAAAGTAAAGTCATTTTCATATGATGATAGAATCGTTGAATTAGGTATGAATCCTGACCGTGCAGATGTAATAATACCTGCCTTAAAGATTTATATTTTTTCTATGAAGTGGAGTGGGGCAGAATGCGTATATGTTCCTAAAATTGGTTTGTCGGATGGTATTATACGAAGTTTATATAATGAAAAATATTAACCATGAATGGATTCTTTTGTGCCTAAATCTTTCATGATTTCGGCCTCAAAAGTTAGTAACTGTTGCCATTTTTCATCCACTTCTTTTCTATCACCATATTTTCTTGCAAAATTTAAAAACAGCATGTAATGACCGGCTTCACTTGCCATAAGACTTCTAAAAAATTCTGATAATTCTTTATCTTTTAAATTATTAGCTAATATTTTAAAACGTTCACAGCTTCTTGCTTCAATTAATGCTGCATAAAGCAAACGATGAACTAGCTGATTGGTTCTACTACCTCCTTTAGGAAAAAAACTTAATAATTTAACCACATAATTATCTTTTCTATCCCTGCCTAAATTCCAGCCTCTATCAATTATTATAGCATGTACTAACTCAAAATGACACATTTCTTCTTTTGCAAGTTTTGGCATTTCTTTGACTAATTCTGTATATTCAGGAAATGAAACCATTAACGATATTGCAGTCGAAGCAGCTTTTATTTCACAAAAGGCATGATCTGTTAGAATTTCTTCAATATTTTTTTCTACAATATTTATCCAACGTGGGTCTGTTGGTAATTTAAGTCCTAACATAATTTTATATTGTTTATAACTCTAAACCTAATTCTATTCTAAGGCTATCAATTAAAGCGTTTTTCTCTTTTAAATTTTCGTATATTTCTATAGGGGTGTAAACGTAGGGTTTCATAGTAGTTTCATTAACAATAATTTCTAGGTCAATGTCATAGTTTTCTAACTTCTCTTTTATATAGGAAAGGATATCGTGTTGAGCCCTTTCAACTTCTGTCTTAATAGTGAAATTTGGGTATTCTAAATGAATGGTAGAACCTTTTAATATTGGTGTTGACATTGATAAGTGAGAACATAAATTAAATTTACCATCTTTCTCTAATTTTTGATAGTATTTTTTCCATACAACTTGGAAATCATTTTCTGAAAATGATTTCTTTGGTTTATCAGTGTCTTCCTGCTTGTTTTCGTTAATTGTTTTTAATAGTTCTTTTTTCTCTTTAATACTCGTTAAAGAAAAGGCTGATTTTTTCTTTATCCTATCTGTAGTTATATTCAATTTAGCTTTTTTAACTTCTTCAATTTTTACTAAAGGTTTTACATCAGTATTAATTTCTTTTTTTAAACTGTTATTAACCTGTTCTTTTTTTGAAACAGTGGAACTTGCCTTTAGAGGTTTTTCTATTAAAGTTGATTGAATTTTATAATGTGAAGGTGGAATAACAAAAAATGGAACTTTTACGTTTCCTTCTAAACTAGACTTTTTTTTTTCTTCTAAAGTTTTAGAAGTAAAAGTTATTGATGCCAATTGCATTAGGCATAATTCAATTAATAATCGTTGATTGCGACTGGTTTTATATTTTAAATCACAGTTATTTGAAATTTTGATTGCGTCAATTAAAAAGGAATGAGTTGTTTTTTTAGATTGCTCTAAATACATTTGTTTAACTTGGTCTCCAACTTCTAATAGTTGAATAGTTTCAGGACTTTTGCAAACCAATAAGTCTCTAAAGTGAGAAGCTAAACCCATAATAAAATGATGTCCATCAAAACCTTTTGATAAAATGTCGTTAAATAAAACCAAACTACTAGGAATATTATTAATGAGTAATAAATCTGTTACTTGAAAAAAGTAAGTATAATCCAAAACGTTTAAATTTTCAGTTACGGCTTCTCTTGTTAACTGATTACCAGAAAAGCTTACGACTCTATCAAAAATTGATAAAGCATCACGTAAAGCCCCATCTGCTTTTTGTGCAATAATGTGCAACGCATCATCATCGGCATTAATTCCTTCTGACATTGCAACATTTGCTAAATGATTTTTCGTGTCTTTTACCGTAATTCTCCTAAAGTCAAATATTTGACAACGAGAAAGTATGGTTGGAATAATTTTATGTTTTTCGGTAGTTGCTAAAATAAAAATAGCATGATTTGGGGGTTCCTCTAGGGTCTTTAAAAATGCATTAAAAGCTGCAGATGAAAGCATGTGTACTTCATCAATGATATATACCTTGTATTTTCCAACTTGTGGAGGAATGCGAACTTGATCAATTAAATTTCTGATGTCATCCACCGAATTATTTGAAGCAGCATCTAATTCAAAAATATTAAATGCAAAATCCTCATCTTCTTTTTCGGTACCATCTTGATTGATTCTCTTAGCTAGAATACGAGCACAAGTTGTTTTTCCAACACCACGTGGTCCAGTAAATAGTAAAGCTTGTGCTAAATGGTCATTATCAATAGCACTTTCTAAAGTATTGGTAATAGCCTGTTGGCCAACGACATCTTTAAATTGTGTTGGTCTATATTTTCTGGCTGATACTATAAATGGCTCCATAAAATTGTGTTGAAACAAATATAGAAATTGTATGCTTTTTTAGGGGATGATTTTACTTCTTATTTTGTTCTTTTTATTAACATTTACTTATAAAATATTCTACATTTGCTCCAGCAGACCGTCTCATCGTCTTAGTTTTAAAATTAAGGAGGAAAGTCCGGACACCAAAGGGAAGCATAGCGGCTAACAGCCGTCAATACGTTTTGCGTATTAGGACAAGTGCAGCAGAAAGAATGTACAGGTAATGCTGTAGTGAAACCAGGTAAACTCTATGCGGTGCAATGCCATGTAAACCTGTGCTTGAGGGTTCCCGCCCAATACAGGAGGGTAGGCAGATTAAAGGTATTGGTAACAATATTTTTAGATAAATGATGAGAATTAGCTTTTGCTAATACAGGATCCGGCTTATAGGTCTGCTTTTTTTATAGGTCAAAAAAACTAAATATAGAACCTCCATACCTTCGTGCTTCTGTAAAATATTTATTTTTTGAAAGATCGGTATGCTTAGAATGTTCAATAATTAAAAGCCCGTCAGGAATAAGTAATTTTCTTTCAAATATTTTATTTACAATAGCTTCAAAATCAGACTGCTCTATGCTATAGGGTGGATCTGCAAATATGATATCGAAAGAATATGAAGTAGCGGATAGGTATTTTAAAACATCAGACTTAACTGTTTTTATTGAGAAGTCTAACTCTTCAGAAATAGTGTTGATGTATTTTACGCAGCCATAATGAGCATCTACTGATGTTATATCTTCCGTTCCCCTTGAGCCAAATTCATAACTAATATTTCCAGTACCAGAAAATAAATCTAAAAAAGCGACTGCTTCAAAATCAACTCTATGCGTAAGAATATTAAATAGCCCTTCTTTTGCAAAATCTGTTGTAGGTCTAACTGGCAACTTTTTTGGAGCCATTAACCTTTTTCCTTTATATTTTCCAGAAATAATTCTCAATTATAGTAGTTTTAAAAGTAAATTTTGATGTGACGATTCTTTTTCAGTAGGGATTAATTGATCTCCAAAAGTGTAAAAAGTTATATTTCTAATATAATTATATAATATTTTATAAGTATCCTCCTCTTTTTCAATACTACCAGAAATATAAAGATCTACAGTATCAGGATTTAGTTTTAACTGTTCTAAGCAAAATAAAATATAATATATAAAATCTTCTGCAGTAGTAAATTCATAACTGTTACAAATTATTAATTCTCCATTTTTTACAGTAATAAAATCAAATATATGGTCAGTAATATTAATATATACTTTTGCTGATGCATCTGATTTTTCTTCACTTAATAAATGTTCAATTAATAAACTTGAAGAATGATAATAACTAAAGTCTCCAAATCGATCAAAAAGATAATTGTTGATGTTAATAAAGGGAATGTAGATAATTGTGATATTATGATTTTCTAGAGTATCAAAAGCAATAAAATCGGTGGCTAATATTTTTGAATTAAATTTTAAATATTCGCTTATTTTTGAAGCATCAAAAAGATTGGAAGGAACTAAACTATATAAGCTAGTTGCGTAAATTATAGCCACTTCATTAAAAGTATTATTGAGCTCTTTATTTTGATTAAAAATTGACTTTAGGTCTACTATTAATTCTTCAGGATTTATCGGTTTTTTATAATTTTTTTCTAAAAAAAAGTAAGTTTCTTTGGTTTCAATATTTGTCACTAAAAAAGAAAGTCCGGACAATGATAATTGTACGGACAGTCTTTTATTTGAGTTTTGTGATATGTTATTGTTTAGGAGTGTCATAAGTTTTAGGCCAGTTTCCACTTGTGTCAATATCATTCATGGAACCAACTCTTACCGTTGGACCATTGATTCCATCAACAGAAATTAATTGTTCTTCCTGATTGATTAAGTCTGGATTCTGATCACTTAAAATTAAGCTCTTTGCTACACTTGCTTCAAAAACAGAATAAAAGGATTCGTTTTTCTCATATTTCCCTGCTTTTAGTTCAAAAGTAGCTCCATTAGCAATTTCTAGTGGAATATTCATCATCGTTTTATAACGATCAGAACCACCAAATATTGAATCCTTTACAGAAGCAAAACGTAAAGTATCAATTATAATTTGCTCTTTATAATAGCCACCTTTTTGTGCATCTAAACCAAATGCTTTATTTCTTTCAACATCTGCAAAACTAGTATCACGTCTTTGAATAATAGCAAATTGGGCGGTATCTAAAAATTGAACTAAGCTATCAAAATCACCAGTAAATTTGCCTTCTATTTCTTGATATGCTAATTCTGAAATTCTAATGTCTTTTAGGTTTTCAATAACTTTAGCATAACGCACCTGTTTTACTTTGTTAAATTCAACAGGACCTATAACAGATTTATACAGACTGTATCCCAAGAATAAGATAACTAACCAAAGAACAACTGAAATGATAGGGTTTAATTTTAAAGGAACAAATTTTTCCATTAAAACAGCTAAACCAACGCAAATTAATGTACCTAGTACTATGTTTAAAATCATAATTTATAAATGAGGATTATTTTTTTTTAAATAATATGCTTCAACGCAAATCTACAATTTTTTTTTAATCGTAAAAGTAATTTACGAAAAAAACATAACTATCTTTAATGCCTTGAAGTTTAAATAAAAAATGAACACATCTAAATTCTACCTAGATTTATTAAAAATTTTTACGCACAATCCTACTAATAAGCAAGATAGTGCCTTGCGGTTAATTGCAGCCTTCACTGAAAATAATAATTACAAGGAATTGTTTTTATTAAAGGGATATGCTGGGACTGGTAAAACAACTATTATTGGGACATTAGTAAAAAATAGTTGGAAAGTAAAAAAATCTATTGTTTTAATGGCTCCAACTGGTAGAGCAGCTAAGGTAATCAGTAATTATTCGAATAAAGAAGCCTTTACGATACATAAAAAAATTTATTATCCAAAACCTAAAAATGGTGGTGGAGTTAGTTTTACATTGCAAAAAAACAAACATCGAGACACCATTTTTATTGTAGATGAAGCTTCAATGATTCCAGATAGCAGTCCAGATGCAAAACTTTTCGATAACGGTTCGTTATTAGGTGACTTAATCCAATATGTATACGGTGGTCACCAATGCAAATTAATGTTAATAGGAGATACTGCACAACTTCCCCCCATTAAATTAGATATAAGTCCAGCTTTAGATAAAAAAACTTTAGAAAATTATTATGACAAAGAGGTGGTTTCAATTGAATTGAATGAGGTTGTTAGGCAAGAGGAAAAAAGTGGTATTCTTTTTAATGCCTCTGAAATTAGAAACCAATTAGAAGAGGAGTTTTATGAAACATTTAAACTACAAGAAGAAAATTTTTCAGATGTAATTCGTCCCATTGATGGTCAAGAGTTGATGGATGCTTTGGAAGACTGTTATTCAAATTTAGGGAATGAAGAAACTGTTTTTATAGTGCGATCTAATAAACGTGCTTATTTATACAATCAAAGTATTAGAACAAGAATTCTTTATCAAGAACAAGAATTGGCTGTTGGAGATTATTTAATGGTTGTTAAAAACAATTATTTTTGGTTAGAAGCCAATAGTGACGCTGGATTTATTGCAAATGGTGATATCATTGAAATATTGGAGCTATTTAGCATTAAAGAATTGTATGGATTCAGATTCGCAACCGTTAACATTAGAATGATAGATTATCCCAACATGAAACCTTTTGAAACGGTTTTAATATTAGACACTTTATCTTCTGAAACACCTTCATTAACTTATGAGGATTCAAATAAATTGTACCAAGAAGTAATGAAAGATTACGAACATGAAACTTCTAAATATAAAAAGTTTATGGCTGTTAAAAAAAACATATATTTCAATGCATTACAGGTCAAGTTTTCTTACGCAATTACTTGTCATAAATCACAAGGAGGGCAATGGAATACTGTTTTTGTTGAACAGCCTTATTTGCCAAATGGAGTGGATAAAGATTACTTGCGTTGGCTATACACTGCAATCACTAGAGCAAAAGAAAAATTATACCTAATAGGATTTAAAAATGAATTTTTTAAAGATTCTTATTAATTGTATAATCTTCCTTATTTTTGAATTTTAAAACGAATGGATGAAAAAAATAGCAATGATTCCTGCACGATACGCTGCAACTAGATTTCCTGGTAAGTTAATGCAAGATTTAGGGGGTAAATCCGTTATCCTACGCACCTATGAATCAACAATAGCTACGCAATTATTTGATGAAGTTTATGTAGTTACCGATAGTGAAATTATTTTTAATGAAATAATTTCTTATGGCGGTAAAGCCATAATGAGTAAGAAAAATCATGAATGTGGTAGCGATCGCATCGCTGAAGCTATTGAAAAAATGGATGTAGACATTGTTGTAAATGTTCAAGGAGATGAACCGTTTACAACAAAAGATGATTTAGAAAAAGTCCTTGAATTATTTAATGGAGCTGATGCAGATACAATAGATTTAGCTTCTTTGATGACAAGAATGACCAATTGGAATGAAGTAAATAACCCAAATTTTGTGAAGGTAATAGTTGATGAAAATAATTATGCATTGTATTTTTCTCGTTCTCCAATTCCTTATCCTCGAGATAGAAGTATTCCAATGGAATATTATGAACATAAAGGGATTTATGCCTTTAGAAAAGAAGCTTTAATGAGCTTTTATAGATTGCCCATGCGTAATCTGGAAGCTTCAGAAAAAATTGAATGCCTTCGCTATTTAGAATATGGAAAAAAAATTAAATTAGCTATATCGTCAACGGAGAATGCTGTAGAAATTGATACTCCAGAAGATTTAATACGAGCAAATAAATTAATGAATAAAAATAATTATTAATATATGTCTGTAAATAACGAATATCGTAATTTTCCTATGGTGCCAAGAGTCGTATTTGGTAAAGGAAGTTTTAACCAACTATCTTTAATTTTAGATTTGAAAAGGAAAACTCAAGCACCGTTTATTTTTTTAGTAGATGATGTATTTGAGAAACAGAGTTCTGTAGTTAAAAGGATTGAACTTAAACACAATGATAAAATACTATTTGTATCTGCCGAAGAAGAACCAAAGACATCCCAAGTTGATTCTATTGTAAAAGATATATTAGAAGCATATGATAATCTCCCATCCGGGATTATAGGAATTGGGGGAGGATCTGTAATGGATTTGGCAAAAGCGGTTTCATTAATGTTAACCAATAAAGGTAGTGCTGCAGACTACCAAGGGTGGGATTTAATTAAAACAAAATCTATTTATCATGTCGGCATTCCTACCATTTCAGGTACAGGAGCCGAAGTTTCTAGAACTTGTGTATTATCTGGACCGATACGAAAACTAGGAATAAACAGTGATTATACAACTTTCGACCAAGTAGTGTTAGACCCACTACTATTAGATGGTGTTCCGAAAAATCAATGGTTTTATACGGGTATGGATTGTTTTATCCACTGTGTAGAATCTTTAAAAGGAACCTTTTTAAATGATTTTAGCCAAAGTTATGGTGAAAAAGCTTATGACCTATGTTTGGAAGTGTTTCTGGAAGACAATGACCTTACTGAAGAAGAAAAAAGGGGTAAATTAATGATGGCATCATGGCATGGAGGAATGAGTATTGCTTATTCTCAAGTAGGTGTTGCTCATGCTATGAGTTATGGTTTAGGATTTGTATTAGGAACTAAACACGGAATTGGAAACTGTATAGTTTTTAATTATTTAGAAGATTATTATCCAGAAGGTGTAGCTATCTTTAAAAAAATGGTGGAGAAACATCAAGTAGATATACCCATTGGAATTTGTAGTGACTTAACTGAAGAACAGATGGAAATGATGATCAATGTTGCTTTGAGTTTAGAGCCCTTATGGGAAAATGCATTAGGTGAAAGATGGAAATCAATTATGACTCGTGAGAAATTACGATCTATGTATTTAAAGATGTAATTACTTGCAAAAAGAAAGTATTTAAACTTAATAAATGCCTAATGTTTATAGCATCACTTTAGGTATTTTGTTTGATAAATAAATAGATGAATATTTATAAATTTATTTTATATAAAATTCTTGGTTGGAAAATCATAGGTGATTTTAAAGAAAAAGAGTTAAAAAAAGTAATTATTATTGTTGCTCCTCATACGAGTTGGAGTGATTTTTATATAGCCATACTCTGTAGAAAAGCATTAGGAATTATGGTTAATTTTGTAGGCAAAAAGGAACTTTTTGTGTGGCCATTTGGTTATTATTTTAGATGGGTAGGAGGTGCCCCTTTAGATCGAAGCACTAATCAGAATAAAGTGGAAGCAATAGTATCTATTTTTGATTCTAAAGAGGAATTTAGATTGGGAATGTCACCGGAGGGTACTCGAAAAAAAGTAGAGGTTTGGAGAACAGGTTTTTATTATATTTCTTTGGCAGCTAAAGTACCCATTATGCCAGTTTCAATGGATTATAAAACTAAAATAGTAACTATTGGAAATCCATTCTATCCAACTGGAGCGATAGAGTCAGATATATTAAAATTAAAAGAATTCTATAAGGGAACTGTAGGTAAAGTTGCGAAATTTACCTAATAAAAAATATCTGAAAGCTATTTTTTAAATTAGTCAATTATTCAGACTCATCCATTGTATGGTATACGTTCTGTACGTCATCATCATTATCAAGTTTTTCTAATAACTTATCTACATCAATAGCTTCTTCTTTTGTAAGTTTTTTAGTAACTTGAGGAATGCGCTCAAAACCTGAAGATAATATTTCAAATTCTTTTTCTTCCAACGCTTTTTGTATTTTTCCAAAGCTTTCGAAAGGAGCATAAATTAATATTCCATCTTCATCTTCAAAAACTTCATCTACCCCATAATCAATCAATTCTAACTCTAATTCTTCTAGATCGACTTCTTCTGGTTTAATTCTAAAATTGCATGTATGATCAAACATAAATACCACAGATCCAGAAGTTCCCATATTTCCGTCACATTTGCTAAAACAAGCCCTAACATTAGCAACAGTTCGAGTATTATTATCGGTAGCAGTTTCAACTAAAACAGCAATTCCATGAGGAGCATATCCTTCAAATATTACTTCTTTAAAATCTCCTTGTCCTTTTTCAGTTGCTTTCTTAATGGCCCTTTCTACATTGTCCTTCGGCATGTTTACTGCCTTTGCATTTTGAATAACCGCTCGTAAACGTGAATTAGAATCTGGACTTGGACCACCTTCTTTAACGGCCATAACAATATCTTTTCCTATTCGCGTAAACGCTTTAGACATTGCAGACCAACGTTTCATTTTTCTTGCCTTTCTAAATTCGAAAGCTCTTCCCATAGTAATTTTGTTTAAGGTTTTACAAAAATAGAAAAATGCAGGAAACCACAAAGAGAAGTGAGATTCTTCTTTTATAAATAGTTACATTTTTAAAATTCCATCTTATCGTAAGGATTCAATTTCTTCTTTAAGAACACAATCTTCAATGATTTCTGAAATGTTGATTTGATAATTTTCTGGTAGTTTGTTGTGCTTAGCTAATATTGCTAAATACTTGTCTTTATTGGAAGTGTAAATGTTTTTAAAGACGAAATGATTAAGTTCTAATTTTTTAGATAATTCTTCAAACAACTCTAAATGATGAATCATATCGTTACTTGACAAATGAAAGATGCCATTTAGATTTTTATTGATGATGTAATGCACTTGCTGTGCTATTTTGTTTGCAGTAGTTACACTAATGATCAAATTTGGGTATACTTCAAAATCAGTTTTATTTTTTGAAGCTTCTTTTAATTGAATTATTCTTGGAGAATTAACACCTAATACTAATGGAAGCCTTAAAATTGCAAATTTTGAATTGGGTAATTTATAAATTGCCTTCTCTTGCATTACTTTATATTTTCCATACTGACTATCTGCCAATAAGGAATCATTTTCATAAGAAGGAAATTTTCCTTTACCGTCAAAAACATTTACGGTGGATAGATAAATAATTTTGCAATCTACACTTGATAATGTATAATTTAAAAGTTCTTGATGAACTCTTAATTGATCTTTAAATGGTCCTCTTAAACTTGAAATTATATAATTGGGATTTACTTTTTTTAAGGTGTCATTTATGTTGTCTTTTTCAACATTAAATTGAAACATAACGTTATTATCATCCAATGCTTTATTTGCAGTATTGTAAGTTCCATAAACATCAAAGTAGGATGTCAGTTCCTTATAGATGGTGTTTCCTATAAATCCACTTGCTCCTAATATTAGTATTCTATTTGCCAAAAAAAACTTCAGATAAAAAATTAATCTTTATAAAAAGGTAATTTTACGATGGTAGCTGGAACTCTGTTTTTACGTATTTGTATGTGAATTTTAGTCCCAACAGATTTTAAAATGTTTGGCACATATCCCATACCAATTCCTTTGCCAAGTGATGGAGACATCGTACCACTGGTAACTTCACCAACTTTATTTCCCTGTCCGTCTATAATATCATATCCTTGACGAGGAATCCCTCTTTCATTCAATTCAAAAGCTATCAATCTACGTTCTGGACCTTGCTCTTTTTGTTTTAATAAATTATCTGAATTGGTAAATTCTTTTGTGAATTTTGTAATCCATCCTAAGCCTGCTTCAATAGGAGAAGTAGTCTCATTTATATCATTTCCGTAAAGACAATAGCCCATTTCTAAACGCAAGGTATCTCTTGCAGCTAGACCTATAGGTTTAATTCCAAAATCTGCTCCCGCTTTAAAAACTTCTGCCCAAACTTGTTCTACTTCACTGTTTTTACAATAAATTTCAAAACCACCACTACCTGTATATCCAGTAGCACTAATAATTACGTGCTCTAAACCTGCAAAGTCTGCTACTTTAAAATGATAAAATTTTATAGCGCTTAAATCTACAGAAGTTAATGATTGCATAGCTTCCATTGCTTTTGGGCCTTGAATTGCAAGTAGTGAATAATCTTCAGAAATATTTTTGAGTTCTGCATTCATCGAATTTTGGCTATTAATCCAATCCCAATCTTTATCAATATTGGAAGCATTAACGACCAATAACCATTTTTCAGCATTAAAACGATATACAATTAAATCGTCTACAATGCCACCGGTTGCATTTGGAAAACAACTGTATTGAGCTTGATCATCTACTATTTTAGATGCATCATTACTGGTAACTTTTTGTATTAAATTTAAAGCATTAGGGCCCATTACTAAAAATTCACCCATATGGGATACATCGAAAACACCAACCGCATTTCGAACCGTTTCATGTTCCGCATTTACACCCTCATATGAAACAGGCATGTTATAACCTGCAAATGGAACCATTTTTGCGCCTAAGGCATTGTGTATTTTTGCTAGTGCGATGTCTTTTACCATAATATTTTTACTATTGAAACAGTTATTTGTTTAAAATTTTTATGAAAAATTAAGAGCTACAAATATATTATTTTGTTTTGTTATTGCTATTGATGTAGGCTTAAAAATGGGTTTTGATTTTTAAAATTTCAACGTGAAGTCAAGAAATATCATATGGATATCTATTTTGGATATTAATTATAAAATACAATCTTTTTTTTAATCTTTCTACATGAACTTATAATAGTTCATCAAATAGTATTCTGATTTCAGAATTTGAGGGTCTTGGGGCATCAGAACTTACAATACGACCATCTATGTCAATAATTATAAAACGAGGAATCCCTTTAATGCCATAATCAGTTACAAATTTAGATTTCCAATTATTGTCTGCCATTAATTGAATTCCTTTTAATTTTTTTTCAATAATCATAGTTCTCCATTTATCGTAATCTTTTACTTCATCTATGGATAAACTAACAAAAGCGATATTTTTATCATGATAATCTGTTTCTAATATTTTTAATGCTGGAATTTCTCTTAAGCAAGGACCACACCAAGTAGCCCATAAATCAATATAGACAACTTTTCCCTTTAAATCTTCTAGACTTGTTTTTCCACCCTTAAAATTTTCATAGTTAAAAGAAGGAGATGTTTTTCCGGGTGTAAGGTTAGTTAAGGTTTTATAAGAATTAGTAACTTTTGAAAGATTTTCATCATTTTGATTCGAAATTTTATATAAATTATAGACATCTTCTAAAGCATTATTTGCCTTCATACCAAATCGTAAATAATTAAACATTAACTCATCCTTAATGGCTCCGTTTGGAAATTTATGATCTACTGTTTCTAAATAAGCTAGTGCCATATCCTTATCACTATTACGAGAAAAATCTTTTGCTATTCTAGTATAATGTGATTCTAATAAGTTCTTATAAGCACTTGAATTCTCAAAAGCATAATTGTCTGCAAAATTAAATTCTTTGTATGAATTATATAAGGATTTAGAGGCTTTAAAAGAAGTATCTTTTGTGAAATATTGATAATATTCCTCATAATTTTCTATATTATTGATATGAACATATTCTAATTCCTTTGTTTCATTTACCATAAAACTTTCAGACATTCCTTTTGAAGAATTTAATAAATCAGAGTAACTAGTATTTATTTTATTAAGTTCTATGATAAACTCATCTTCAGGTAATGAATAAACTTTATCAAAAGACAGCTCTTTTTCTGATAATAAATATTTTGCAGCTAAATAATTGTTTTCTCCAGCGATATCACCACTATATAAAAGGCTCTCATCAAATTCTTTTGCATTAAGTGTAAGCTTTATATTTTTTCCTTTTATTAAATAGATAGAAGTGCTTTCTCTACCAATTCGCAAAACATAATAACCTTCTTTATTAATTTTAAGTGTGTCAGAAAAACTTCCATTATCAGTAATTTCAATTAATTGCTCAAAACCATTACCAGAAATTTTAGCGATGTTAGTATTGCTATTTTCAATAAATCCACTAAAAATCACAAACGAAGGTTTTACTTCTTTTTGACAGGAAAAAATGGTTATTATTACTAATAGTAGTAGAAAGTTTTTCATGTTTTTCTATTTTATATTTATAGCTAAAATACTATAATAATTATACTGTTTTAAAAATAGGATAAAACTTAACAAGGAATTAGTATTTTTGTTTTTTTAATACTTAACAAACTATGTCGAATATCCATTATATAAGTTCTGAATTAATCGATTTACCAACGATAAAGTTAATTTTAGATGAACGTAAAACTTTAGGATTATCTGAAGAAGCAATTCTAAATATTAATAAATCTAGGCACTACTTGGATAAAAAAATTAAAAATAATCCCATTCCAACTTATGGTATTAATACCGGGTTTGGTTCTCTATATAACGTTACTATTGGTCATAATGATTTATCAAAATTACAAGAAAACATTGTTATGTCTCATGCATGTGGTACTGGCAATTTAGTGCCTAAAGCTATTGTAAAAATAATGTTACTTCTTAAAATACAATCTTTAAGTTATGGTTATAGCGGTGTTCAATTAGTTACCGTTCAAAGACTAATTGATTTTTATAATTTGGATATTTTACCTATTATTTATGAATTAGGTAGTTTGGGTGCCTCGGGAGATTTGGCTCCTTTAGCTCACATGTCTTTACCATTACTTGGAAAAGGTAAGGTATACTTTAAAAACCAAATTTTAGAAGCAGAAGAGGTTTTAAAACAAAATCACTTATCGCCAATTAAATTAGAGGCTAAAGAAGGTTTAGCATTGCTAAATGGAACTCAATTTATGAGTGCTTATGGAGTATATTGTTTATTAAAAAGTCATAAACTTTCCTATTTGTCAGATTTAATTGCTTGTGTCTCTATTGATGCATTTAATTGTAATATGAGTCCATACAATCCTTTGGTGCATCTTGTTAGACCACATCGAGGACAAGTTAAAACAGCAGAACGAATTTTAGAATTATTAGATGGAAGTGAAATTGGAGCTTTAAAAAATAAAAGTATTCAGTGTCCATATTCATTTAGATGCGTACCACAGGTGCATGGGGCTACAAAAGACACCATTTTATTTGTTACGAAAACAATGAAAACTGAAATCAATTCGGTTACTGATAATCCAATTATTTTTATTGAAGAAGATAAAATAATTTCTGGAGGTAATTTCCACGGACAACCGCTAGCATTATCCCTAGATTTTTTAGGAATTGCTATTGCGGAACTAGGAAGTATTTCGGAAAGAAGAACCTACCAATTAATTGCAGGGTTAAGAGGGTTGCCTTCTTTTTTAGTTAATAAACCAGGCCTTAATAGTGGATTTATGATTCCACAATATACGGCTGCTAGCATTGTGAGTCAAAACAAACAACTGGCTACACCTGCTTCTGTTGATTCTATAGTGTCATCAAATGGTCAGGAAGACCATGTAAGTATGGGAGCTAATGCAGCAACAAAATGTTTACAAATAGTAGACAACTTGGAACGCATACTTGCTATTGAATTAATGAATGCTTCTCAAGCATTATCATATAGAAATCCTTTGCAATCCTCAAAATTTATAGAATCATTTATTAAGACTTATAGAACTATTGTTCCTTTAGTGGAAGAAGATAGAATTTTAGCAATTGATATCGAAAATACTATTACTTTTTTAGAGTCTCTAGAGATTGATAAAGAAATATTATTTTAAATATCATTTCTTAATTATTATTAGTAATTTTGCTTTTTGTTTTAAGTAAACAATGGATTATAAGATACAAATCGGTAAAAATATAACTGCATTATTGCTCTTTGTAGCTTTAATGTTGCCATCTGCTATTCAGTTTATTCACATGTTTGAAGGACATGATCACGTAGCTTGCACAGAACAGACTACACACCTACATGAAACGGTTGTAAAGTGTGATGTTTATAACATTCATTTGGCATCTTTTAATTATGATATAGTTGAATACCCTAATTTATCACTACCGAAAATTTATGTTGAGAAGAAAGTAAACTTTGCTTTTCTGCAATACCACTCCTTTATAATAAATAACACTCAGTTACGCGCACCCCCAATTTTTTCTTAATAAACAAGATCTATCTATATGTTAATTAAGAATTTATATGCACACGTATTTTTTATTGATACTGTTGTTGAGCAGTATTTCATCTATATCACAAAAATGTGACAATACACTTTTCGGTACAGTAACAGACCTTCACGATGGGTCTTTACTTGTAGGGGCAACGCTAGTTGTTGTTGGTACTGAACAAACTGTGCAGACAGATATTGATGGAAAGTTTTCCATTCCAAATCTTTGTAATGGTAGTTATTCTATACAGATCTCACATGCATTCTGCTTGACCACAGACTTTACAATTAAAGTAATCGGTAACACGACTAAGACCTTTAGTATAGAACATCATCTGGAAGAGCTTAATGAAATTACTATTGCAGGAAAAGCCTACGATAATAATACTAAAACAATTTTTGAAAACACAATCTCAAAGGAAGAATTGGAACGTTTTAGTAGTGGTACGCTCGGAGATGCTCTCAACAGTTTGAGTGGAGTTTCTTCTCTTAATACTGGGAATACCATTGTAAAGCCCATAATTAATGGACTTCATAGTAGTCGTGTGGTTATAATAAATAATGGGGTTCGGATGGAAGATCAGGAATGGGGAGCTGAACATGCCCCAAATATTGATATCAATTCCGTTGGTCACCTTACCTTAATAAAAGGAGCAGGTGCATTGCAATACAGTGGCGATGCGGTGGGTGGTGTCATTGTAGTTGAAGCTTTAAAAGTCCCTGTTAAAGATAGTCTTTACGGAAAAACCTTATTTACAGGAACCAGCAATGGTCGAGGTATCTCCCTGACTTCTCAATTAACTAAAAGTTATCAAAATGGCTGGTATACAAACTTTCAAGGAACATTAAAAAGGTTTGGCGATTTTGAAGCGCCAGATTATGTATTAAGCAATACTGGGATGTTTGAACATAACGCTTCTTTTCAGGTTGGTCTTAATCGGTTCAATTATGGTGTTGAGGCCTATTACTCAATTTTTAAAAATGATATGGGTATTTTAAGAGCATCTCATTTAGGTGGTGCACAAGATCAAATTCGGGCAATAAATAGTGAAAGACCTCTAATTATCAATGATTTTACATATCAAATCAATGCTCCAAAACAAGATGTTACTCATCACTTAAGTAGAATAAATGGGTTTAAAAGAATTAATAATTTTGGAAAATTAAGCTTCCAATATGATTTTCAGCGCAATTATCGTTTGGAATTTGACGTTAGACGCGGTGAAGATAAAGATAATGCCTCATTGGATTTAAAACTGGACACACATACACTTATGTTAGATTTGGATTCAAATTTAACGGATTTAATACATCTAAAAACCGGTTTAATGGGTCAATATCAAAACAATTTTGCAAACCCTGATACCGGAGTACGTAGATTAATCCCCGATTATGATAAATACGATTTGGGAATTTATGCCATAGTAGATTACCAATTAAATCAAAAACTACTCCTAGAAGCTGGTACTCGATTTGACTATACGTATATGAACGTTTTTAAATTTTATCAAACTTCTTTTTGGGAATCTAGAAATTACGACGAACTGTTTCCTGAAATTGTAGTAGAAGTTTTTAATAATCAAATTTTAACCAATCCACAATTAAATTTTTATAATCCTTCAGTAACTATCGGTGCCACCTATTCTTTTGATGAAGATTATAAATTATTTTTTAATTATTCATTAGCATCTCGCGCACCAAATCCTTCCGAACTTTTTAGTGAAGGCTTGCACCATTCCGCTTCCCGTATTGAATTAGGAGATTTAGGTTTTCAGTCAGAAATTGGACATAAAATATTTTTAACTTTTCAAAGAGAAAATAAAATTTTTAGTTTTTCAATAAGTCCTTTTTTAAATAGTATAAAGAACTTTATAATTATTGAACCTACAGGAATTCAGCAAACCATAAGGGGTAATTTTCAAGTTTGGGAGTACCGCCAATCTAATGCAAAATTATTTGGTGTGGATATTGATGCTAATTATGCTTTTACAAAAAATTTCAGTTTTAAGTCTCAGTTTTCATTGGTCAAAGGGTATGATCTTATAAGGAACGAACCCTTGATAAATATGCCACCTGTAAATACAATTAACGAAATTATCTATCAAAATATTCAATTTAGCAATTTGCGCCTAGCATTGCAGAGTGAATACGTATTTCGTCAGAACGAATATCCCAACAACAATTTTGAAGTGTTTATACCGCAGACCGAAACAATAGAAATGGTTGACATTAGTACACCCCCCAATGCATACCATTTGATTAATTTTAACTCTAGTATTGATGTTAAGGTATCACAACATTCGGTGCTTACACTAGGTTTTGGAGTATCCAACTTACTCAACACTTCCTATCGAAATTACCTAAACCGTTTTCGCTATTATGCTGACGATTTAGGCAGAAACTTTTTATTAAATATCAAAATCAATTATTAATTTTTAAAACCAAAACAAATGAAAAAAGTAAAATTTTTAACAATCTCAATTTTCGCAATCGCATTATTTGCTTCATGTTCAGATGATGATGTCCCAGAACAGGTACTTCCACAAGAAGTAATTACCACTTTAAAGTTAACCCTTGAGCCCATCGGAGGCGGAACAGATATTGTTTTAGAATATCGTGATTTAGATGCAGATGGTCCAAATCTCCCCGTTGTAGATGTTTCAGGTAATTTAGTTGCTGGAACTAGCTATAATGGTGCTATACTTTTGTTAAATGAAACTGTAGATCCTTCTGAAAATGTTACTGAAGAAGTGGATGAAGAAGCTTTAGAACACCAGTTTTTTTATACTATCGGTGGTAACTTAGATGTAGCTACTGAATATGAAAACTTTGATGCTGATGGGAATCCTTTAGGAACACTGTTAATGCTTTCTACTGGTGAAGCAAGTTCAGGTACATTAACGTTAACTCTTCGTCACGAACCAAATAAACCAAATACTGGTTTATCAGATGCAGGAGGAGAAACAGATATTGAAGTAACATTTAATGTGGCGGTTGTTGATTAGTAAACACACATGTCATCTATAAAATACCATTTGCTTAATTGCAGTTGGTTAGTTATTATTAAAAAAAAGAGCATAACTTTATGGATTATGCTCTTTTTTAAATAATAACTTAAATGTAAAATCAAATACAATACTCTTTAGTTAATAATAAGCAAAAAAGTACCGTGTTTTTTTTAAATTAAAACAAAATTATTATTCACCAGCCTTTTGCTTTTTTTTAGTGATTTTAATGATTAATTCATTTGTTTTTTTATTTAAATCTATCGAAATACTATCACCTTCTTTTAGTTTTGAATTAATAATTTCTTCAGCTAAGGAATCTTCAATATATTTCTGAATAGCTCTTTTTAATGGCCTTGCACCATACTTTTTATCAAAACCTTTATCGGCTATATAGTCTTTAGCGGTCTCAGAAAGTTTTAAAGTATAACCTAATCCATCAATTCTATTGTACAATTTCGTTAATTCAATATCAATAATTTTATGAATATGTTCTCTCGACAGCGCATTAAATACCACAACATCATCAATTCTATTTAAAAACTCCGGTGCAAACGTTTTCTTCAATGCATTTTCAATAACACTTTTAGCATGAGAATCTTCTTGATTAGATTTAGCTGTTGTGCCAAAGCCAACACCTTGTCCAAAATCTTTTAACTGGCGAGAACCAATATTAGAGGTCATTATTATTATAGTATTTCTAAAATCAATTTTTCTTCCCAAACTATCGGTTAAAAATCCATCATCTAAAACTTGGAGCATCATGTTAAATACATCGGGATGTGCTTTTTCAATTTCATCAAGCAATACTATTGAATATGGTTTTCTCCTAACCTTTTCAGTTAATTGCCCACCTTCTTCATATCCAACATAACCTGGAGGGGCACCAACCAATCGAGATATCGCAAATTTTTCCATGTATTCGCTCATGTCAATTCGAATCAAAGCATTTTCTGAATCAAAAAGCTCCTGCGCCAATACTTTAGCTAACTGAGTTTTACCCACTCCAGTTTGACCTAGAAATATAAAAGAACCAATAGGTTTATTTGGATCTTTTAAACCCGCTCGATTTCGTTGAATTGCTTTAGTTATTTTCTTAATAGCTTCATCTTGTCCGATTACTTTTCCTTTAATTCTATCAGGTAAAGCAGCTAATTTTAAACTTTCTGTTTGAGCTATTCTGTTTACGGGGACACCAGTCATCATAGAAACAACTTCAGCAACATTTGCTTCAGAGACTGTTTCTCTGTGTAATTTCGATTCTTGTTCCCAAGTTTCTTGTTCCACAGTAAGTTCTTTTTCTAAATTTTTTTCATCATCTCTTAATTTAGCTGCTTCTTCGTATTTTTGTTTTTTAACAACAGAATTTTTTAATTCTCTAACCTCTTCAAGTTGTTTTTCAATTTCTAATATTCTATCTGGAACAAGTATGTTAGTAATATGAACTCTTGAACCTGCCTCATCTAATGCGTCTATTGCTTTATCTGGTAAAAATCGTTCCGTCATATAGCGATTGGTTAACTTTACACAAGCCTTAATTGCTTCATCTGTATAGGTAACATTGTGATGAATTTCGTATTTATCCTTGATATTTTGAAGAATTTCTATAGATTCTTCCACAGAAGTAGGTTCTACTATTACTTTTTGAAAACGTCTTTCTAAAGCACCATCTTTTTCAATATATTGTCGATATTCATCAAGTGTTGTAGCACCAATACATTGCAATTCCCCTCTAGCTAAGGCGGGTTTAAACATATTAGAAGCATCTAAAGATCCAGTTGCTCCACCGGCACCAACAATCGTATGTATTTCATCTATAAAAAGAATAATGTCATCATTCTTTTCAATTTCATTCATAACAGCTTTCATTCTTTCTTCAAACTGTCCACGGTATTTTGTTCCAGCTACTAAACTTGCTAAATCAAGAGTAACTACTCGTTTATCAAATAAAATACGAGATACTTTTCTTTGAACTATACGCAGGGCTAATCCTTCAACAATTGCAGATTTTCCAACACCAGGTTCACCAATTAATAACGGATTGTTCTTTTTTCTTCTACTTAAAATTTGAGAAACACGTTGTATTTCGCCTTCTCGACCAACTACAGGATCTAATTTACCCTCAGTAGCAAGGAATGTCAAATCTCTACCAAAGTTATCTAAAACTGGAGTTTTTGACTTTTTATTGGCCTTGTTTGTACTACCTGAAAATAAATTATCCTTACCAGATTCTTCGGCTGGTAAATCTTCATCGTTTGGAAACGATTCAGATCTTGTTTTATCTACATAATCTTCATCACTTGATATTAGTAGTTTAAATTCATTTTTTACTACATCATAGTCTATTTTCATTTTATTTAAAAGCTTAGTAGTTGGATCGTTTTCATTTCTTAGAATGCATAATAGTAAATGAGCAGTATTTATAGAAGAACTTTGAAATAATTTCGCTTCCAAAAAAGTAGTTTTGAGTGCTCTTTCTGCTTGACGTGTTAAATGAAGATTTTTTTTATCATTTTCATTTGAGGCAGTATGAGGATTTGCAGGACTAAGTATTTCAACTTTTCTACGTAGATAATTTAAATCAATATCTAGTGTATTTAAAATTGAAAGAGCTTTACCATTTCCATCACGAAGCAAACCTAGCATTAAATGTTCAGTGCCAATAAATTCGTGTCCTAGTCGCAGTGCTTCTTCTTTACTGTAAGCAATTACATCTTTTACTCTTGGTGAAAAATTATCATCCATATTTTTTATTGTGAATATAAACTACTAAAAATTAAAGCAGTGTGAAATTTAACATAATTTAATCGACCCTGTTTTTGTCAATTTATTCCTCCTTAATTAATTATAAATGCCAAAGGTTTTTACAAATATAGTAATAAAAAAGCTCCTTTTTAATGAATGCAATAGCCTTTAATAAAACTTTAATACAGTTAATATTTTTATTAGGCGGCGTTCATATAATCGTTTTATTGTTTAAAATTAACTCCTTTTAATCAATAATGAAAACCACACAATCAGAAAAATATTTTTTTAATTACAGATCCATACAATTTAATAGGAAATAATCAAAAAAATACATTATAATTTAAACATAAAAGACGATAGTTATTAACGGTTTCGCCTTTATTTTTTGTTAATAAAATAGTAATTTTTTGAACTGTTTTTATGCTATTAAATTTGCAAATAATGTATCTTGCTTTTTTAAGAATTATAATTTAAAATAAAAGAATTTATATATGGCTGAAGGCGAAAAATTAATCCCTATTAACATTGAGGATGAAATGAAATCAGCTTACATTGATTATTCAATGTCAGTAATAGTCTCACGTGCATTACCAGATGTAAGAGATGGTATGAAACCCGTACATAGACGTGTTTTATTTGGAATGCACGAATTAGGTATTAGAGCTACAGGCGCTCACAAAAAATCTGCAAGAATCGTTGGGGAAGTTTTGGGTAAATATCATCCACATGGAGATACTTCTGTTTATGATGCAATGGTTAGAATGGCTCAAGAATGGAGTTTGCGTTACATGTTAGTTGATGGACAAGGGAATTTTGGTTCTATTGATGGTGACAGTCCGGCAGCAATGCGTTATACAGAAGCAAGAATGCAGAAGATTTCTGAAGATATGCTAGCGGATATTGACAAAGACACAGTTGATCATAAACTCAACTTTGATGATACTTTAAATGAACCTACCGTGCTACCAACTCGTGTTCCTGGTTTGTTAATTAATGGAGCTTCGGGTATTGCTGTAGGTATGGCAACTAATATGCCTCCACATAACCTTACTGAAGTAATAGGAGGTACCATTGCATACATTGAAGATAATGATATAGATATCGATGGATTAATGGAGTATATAAAAGCACCAGATTTTCCAACAGGAGGGGTAATTTATGGTTATGAAGGCGTAAAAGATGCTTTTCATACAGGTAGAGGAAAAATTGTAATGCGTGCAAAAGCTTCTTTCGATGAAGTTAGTGGTAAAGAATGCATTATTGTTTCTGAAATTCCATACCAAGTAAATAAGGCAGATATGATTAAGAAGACTGCCGATTTAGTAAATGAAAAAAAGATTGAAGGTATTTCTAACATTCGTGATGAGTCCGATAGAAATGGCATGCGAATTGTATACATTCTAAAACGTGATGCAATCCCGAATATCGTTTTGAATATGTTGTTCAAGTACACTGCATTGCAATCAAGTTTTAGTGTTAATAATATTTGTTTAGTCAATGGAAGACCACGTTTATTAAATGTTAAAGAGTTAATACATTATTTTGTAGAACACCGTCATGAAGTGGTGGTAAGACGTACTGAATACCTTTTAAGAAAAGCAGAAGAACGAGCACATATTTTAGAGGGGTTAATTATTGCATCCGATAATATTGATGAAGTAATTCGATTGATTAGGTCTTCTAAAAATGCTGACGAAGCAAAAGCACGATTAATAGAAGCTTTTAAACTATCAGAGATTCAAGCAAAAGCAATTGTTGAAATGCGACTTCGTCAATTGACAGGACTAGAACAAGATAAATTACGTTCTGAGTTTGAAGATTTAATGAAAACCATTCAGGGTTACAGGGATATTTTAGCTAGTAAAGAGCTTAGAATGGCTATCATTAAAGAGGAATTAGAAGAAATTAGAGAAAAATATGGTGATGAGCGTCGTTCTGTAATAGAGTATGCTGGTGGAGATGTAAGCATTACTGATTTAATACCTGATGAAAAAGTAGTAATTACTATATCTCATGCAGGCTATATTAAACGAACTTCATTAACTGAATACAAAAAACAAAACAGAGGAGGAGTAGGGGCAAAAGCAACTTCGACACGTAATGAGGATTTCTTAGAACATTTGTTTGTTGGAACAAATCATCAATACATGCTTTTCTTTACTCAAACTGGAAAATGTTTCTGGATGCGAGTTTTTGAAATTCCTGAAGGAACTAGGACATCTAAAGGTAGGGCTATTCAAAACCTAATTAATATTGGAAGTGATGACAAAGTGAAAGCATTTATTTGTACTCAAGATCTAAAAGACGAAGATTATATAAATAGTCATTATGTAATAATGGCTACTAAAAAAGGGCAAGTTAAGAAAACACCTTTAGAACAATACTCTCGTCCAAGAACTAATGGTATAAATGCAATTACTATCAAAGAAGGTGATGAATTACTGGAAGCAAAACTAACAACAGGAGATAGTCAAATTATGTTAGCCGTAAAATCTGGTAAAGCGATACGTTTTGAAGAAGAAAAAACCAGATCAATGGGTAGAAATGCTTCTGGTGTTAGGGGAATTCGATTAAATAGTGAAAAGGATGAAGTAATTGGTATGATTGCTATTAACGAATCTGAAACAGATGTATTGGTTGTTTCAGAAAATGGTTATGGTAAAAGATCAAGTTTAGAAGATTATAGAATTACCAATCGTGGAGGAAAAGGAGTTAAAACTATTAGTGTTACCGAAAAGACGGGTAATTTAGTAGCTATTAAAAATGTAATTGATAGTGATGATTTAATGATTATCAATAAGTCGGGTATTGCTATTCGCTTAGCAGTTGAAAATCTTCGTGTCATGGGGAGAGCCACTCAAGGTGTACGTCTTATAAAAGTAAGAGATGGCGATGCTATTGCTGCAGTTGCAAAAGTAATGTCTGATGATGAGGATGTAGAGCTTGATGAGGATGGTAACAAAACCATACCTGAACACAGAGAGTCTTTAGATAAAGCATCTAGTGACTCAAGCAAAATTAACGAAGAAGAAGAATAAAAATATTAAATAATTAAATACTAGTAAAATGAAAAAACAAATTTTAATCGCAGGATTTTTAATGCTTTCTGCTATAACTTTTGGTCAGAAAAAAGAAATTAAATTAGCTCAAAAACACATAAAAAGTGCTGAATTTACAGAGGCGATAGCTACTTTAAATGGAGTAGAAGGATTAATTCCTAATGCTGAATCTAATTTACAAGAGCTTTATTATTTAGTGAAAGCAGAGGCATACCTAGGAGGCGCAGGAAATGACTACGAAAAAATGAATATAGCTGCTGATGCCTATGAGAAAGTATTGTCTTTAAATAAAAAAAGTAAATATGCTGCCGAAGCTAAATTAGGATTGCAAGAAATGATCAACATATTGTTAATGAGTGCTCAATTAGATCAGACTTCCCAAGAATATTTAAATGGCTCAAAAAAAATATATAGAGGCTATAGGTTAAGTAAAAAAGATACTATCTATTTATATTACGCTGCATCTTTAGCTAAAGATGGCCAAGATTATAATACTGCAATCAACTACTATGAAGAATTAATAGATCTTGGTTATACTGGAATTAAAGAGGAATTTTATGCAACAAAAAAAGGGACCAAAGAGGAGTCTAAATTTGGAACTGAAGAAGAAAGAAATATTGCTCTTAAAAAAGGGGAGTATGTAATTCCAAGAAATAAATTTACTAAATCTAAAAAAGGAACTATTTTAAAAAATATGACTTTTATTTATATTAATGAAGGTGATATCGAAAAAGCAACTTTATTGATGAAAAAAGCTAGGGAAGAATCTCCAAATGATATAAATTTAATGTATGCTGAAGCTGAAATGTACTATAAGAGTGGGGATATGTTAAATTATAAAAGTGTGATTAATGAAATAATAATAAACGATCCAAATAATCCTGATTTATATTATAATTTAGGTGTCGCTAGTGCTAAAAATGATGAAAAAGAAGAAGCCTTGATTTACTATACTAAAGCTTTAGAATTAAATCCAGAATATACAGAAGCTTTAATTAACAAAGCGCAATTAATTTTAGATAATGAAAGTGCTATAGTTATTGAAATGAATTCTTTAGGTACGTCAAACGCCGATTATGATAAATATGATTTATTAAAAAAGAAAAAAAATGATTTATACCTAGAAGCATTGCCATATTTAGAGTCTGCATCAAGATTACGTCCAGAATCAATGGATATTGTAAAAACGTTAAAGGGTATTTACGGTATGTTGGGAATGGATGAAAAAGAAAAAGCAATGAAAACAATAATTGAAAATAATGATGGTGAATAGTAGCAGTTCATTTGCTAATTGTATAAAAAAACTTCTAATTAATTAGAAGTTTTTTTATACAATTCTTTTTATAACTCTTAATTTGTGAGTATGCTTTTGGCTTTCATTATTAAAAATCCCCGAATGATCCAAATGATCTATTCTAACTTTTCCATGAGCATGAATTATTTGGTTATTCTTCATAATGATGCCTACATGTGTTATGTTTCCTATGTCATCATCAAAAAAAGCTAAATCACCAGGTACACTTTCTTCTATAAAACTTAATGCTTCCCCTTGATTAACTTGTTGGCTTGCATCTCGAAATAATTGAATTCCATTTAGCTTGTAAACCATTTGAGTGAATCCACTGCAATCGATACCAAAAGGTGTTTTTCCTCCCCATAAATATGGGCTATTTAAATATAAATAGGCCGATTCGATAATTTTAGATTTTGAAAAACTACCATCATTTATGGCACCATCAAAAGAGTGATTAAAATAATCAATTACCCCTACATTACTTCCTATGCTTATAGGTATAAGTTCGTTTGTACTTGTTGTAATTATGTCTAATAAATTTATAGACAGCTTGGTTGATAATTGGTTTAATTGATCATATTCATTTTTAGATAAACAAATAAATTGTTTATTATCAATCCAACCTTCGTAATTATCATAAGTTAACCTTATTCTACTCCATTTTTTTGTAATTTCTAATAATTCAAATAAATCTCCATAAAGTACCTGAGATACCATTTCACTGCGATCTGAATTTTCAAATCGCAATGGAACAATATTTAAGTTACAAATGCCATAATTCATTTAAGTATGTATTAGATAATTACCGAAAATTAATTTCTTTCAATAACTATGGCCGATGCACCTCCGCCACCATTACAAATTACTGCTGCACCAATTCTCGCTTTGTTTTGTTTTAAGACATTAATTAATGTTATTAATATTCTTACTCCACTACAACCTAAGGGATGACCTAATGAAACAGCACCACCATTAACATTTACGTTTGAATCGTCCAATCCTAATATTTTCATATTAGAAAGTCCTACAACTGCAAAAGCTTCGTTAAGTTCAAAATAGTCAACATCATCTATTGAAATTTTGGCTTTATTTAACGCTTTTGGCAATGCTTTAGAGGGTGCAGTTGTGAATCTTTTGGGTTCTTTCGCTGCATCAGCATAACTAAGAATAGTTGCTAAAGGAGTGAGCTCTAATTCATTTGCTTTCTCTTCACTCATTAATATCATTGCGCCAGCACCATCATTAATTGTAGATGCATTTGCTGCAGTAACAGTACCTTCCTTTGTAAAAACTGGACGTAAGGTTGGTATTTTATCAATGCGAACATTTTTATATTCTTCATCCTCAGAAAAAACTATTGGCTCACCTCTACGCTGAGGTACTTCAACGGGAATTACTTCCTCATTAAATTTACCCTCTGCCCAAGCTTTTGCCGATCGATTATATGATTGAATTGAATAATTATCCTGATCTTCTCTTGTTAATTTATTTTCAGAAGCACATAAATCTGCTAATACTCCCATTGCAGTATTATCATATACATCTACCAATCCATCTTTTTGCATACCATCTTCCATATTTTTTGGTCCAAATTTGTGACTTTTTCTTATATGTAGATAGTGAGGAATGTTACTCATACTTTCCATACCTCCAGCAATAACAATATCTGCATCACCTAATGCAATCGTTTGAGCTGCATTCATAACAGCTTTCATACCAGATGCACAAACCTTATTGATTGTCGTACATGGAACGGTATCTGGAATACCAGCACTAATAGCAGCTTGACGTGCAGGAGCTTGTCCGACACCAGCTTGTACAACATGACCCATATACACTTCTTGTACTAAATTTGCATCAAGATTTATTTTTTCTAAGGCTCCTTTTATGGCAATTGCACCTAATTTAGTAGCTGATAATGATGATAAACTACCCATGAAACTTCCAATGGGAGTTCTTACTGCACTTACAATTACAACTTTTTTAATCATTTGTTATTATAATTTTAATATGAAAAATAGTTGTAGCAAATTTACACATTTAATATTAAAAACATTCTTGATAATTATGTAATTGAAATAAAACGAACGATATTTATAGCTTATTTATTTCAAATAAAAATTAATGAAAAGCATATTAACTTCTTTTGCTAAAAATCAATCTTTTATTTTTAAGTTGTTTCTTTTTATACTCTCTACAGTTTTAATTATTTATTTATTGCCAAAGGGAGGGCAGTTTAAATATAACTTCCAAAAGGGCAAGCCTTGGCAATATGAAAATTTGTATGCTCCTTTTAGTTTTACTATAAAAAAAAGTAAAGCAGAAATAGAAGAAGAGAAAGAATATTTAAGAGAGGAGCTAATACCATATTTTGAAGTTGATACTGCGAAAGTTACAGCGGTAAAAACATTATTTAATAATTTTTATAAGCAAAAAGATAGTATTGATTTCACAAATCAAAGAGATCTTAAAATAAAGGATGTAGGACTTCGCATTTTAGATAATTTATATTCTTATGGATTAATTGGTGAAAACTATTCATTCGATTCAAATAAATTAATTTATTTGAAAAATGGAAATGAAATACAAGAACTAAGCTATAGGCAATTAGTTTATTTAGGAGAAATAGATCGTATTATTAAAAATAACGTTAAAGAATATTTAATTTTAGATGCTGAATTGTTTTTAACGGAATTAATTACCAGTATTGTTATACCAAATGTTACCCTTAACAGTGAGTTAACAGCATCAATTATTAAAAGTAAAATTGAATCTATAAATCCCAATCGTGGTGTCATCGATAAGGGAAGTAGGATAATAGCTAAGGGAGAAGTTGTTGAAGGAAATAAATTTCAAATTTTAAGTTCGTATAAAGCTGTTTTTGAATCTCAAATTTGGAGTAAATCAAACTTTTATTGGTTGTTACTTGGATATTCGTTATTAATCTCTTTAGTTTTCCTAATGTTATTTTTATTTTTAAAGAACTACCGTTTAGAAATTTATAATAATAACACTAAAGTTACATTTATCTTATTCAATATCATTGTAATGATATTTCTGACCACTTTGGTCGTGAAATATGATGCCAAACTTGTCTATATCACTCCGTTATGTATCCTACCATTAGTATTAAAAACATTTTTTGATGCTAGATTAGGACTTTTTGTACATGTGCTTACAATTTTATTATTAGGTTTTATTGTACCCAATAGCTTTGAATTTTTATTTCTGCAAACAGTTGCCGGAATGGTTACCATTCTTACTGTTTCAGAATTATATAAAAGAGCTAATTTATTTATTTCAGTAGGTCAAATAACTTTTATATATGTTTTGGGTTATTTTGCTTTTTTTATTATTCAAGAAGGGAATATAGAACTTATACAATGGGACTATTTTGGGTATTTTGTACTTTGTGGTTTACTAACTTTATTTTCTTTTCCATTAATTTATATTTATGAAAAAATGTTTGGTTTGGTTTCAGATGTTTCTCTTCTAGAACTAAGTGACACCAACTCTAAATTGCTTAAAGAATTATCTAATAAAGCTCCAGGAACTTTTCATCATTCTTTGAATGTTGCAAATCTAGCTGAAGCAGCTGCAAATGAAATAGGTGCAAATGCAATGTTAACTAGGGTTGGAGCACTTTATCACGATATTGGTAAGATGGTAAACCCGACTTATTTTACTGAAAATCAAATGTCATCTATAAATTCTCATGATGAATTAGATCCCAAAGAAAGTGCAAATATTATTATTGATCATGTAATTATTGGAATTGAAATAGCCAAAAAGAATAAACTTCCAGATCGCATTATTGACTTTATTAGAACTCATCATGGTACAAGACTAGTTCATTACTTTTATTCAAAAGAAAATGAAAAATCAGGTATCGCTTCGAAAGAAGACTTTTCTTATCCAGGCCCAACACCATTTTCAAAAGAAACTGCTATTTTAATGATGGCAGATAGTGTAGAAGCTGCCAGTAAAAGTTTAAAGGAACCTACCTCTTCTATGTTGGATGAGTTTGTAGAAAAAATAATAGATAGTCAATTAAATCAGGGTCAATTTTTAAATGCTAATATCACATTAAAAGAAATCCAACGTATTAAGAAAGTTTTAAAAAAGAAATTAAATAATATGTATCATTTGCGAATAGAATATCCTGAATGAAAAACATAAATTTTTAAAAAAATCATACAAGTTTTAAACAACCTAATTTTAAAAAAATATAATAGAAGGGTGGCTTGTTTTTCCTAGAACTAAAAATAATAACTCAATGTTAAAAGAAAAAGATTTAAAACTACAGTGATTATTTCTCAGGCAGTTTTTAGTTTACAATTTATCAAAAATATAAATAAGATAAGTAAACTATAACTAAGAGGTCAAATTAAAACACAATTTTTATCAATTAAACTGTATTTTAGTTATTATTTTCTTTTTTTAAAATAGGAACTTTATCTTCAATATAATCTAAAGGTTTTGAAACTTGTTTTGGAGCTTTAAAACGGTATCCTACAAAAAATTGGAATATTGTTTTTGATGCTTGTAAGTTCATTTCTTTATTGTCAAAACCTTGATATTTAAATTCACTTCCAAAATAAATTTTCTTACCATTATAACCTATAGCGGCACCCGTTTTAAAGGAAAAAAATGCTCTGCTATTATTCTCTTCAATTACAGTATTATTAACTGTATCAATTTCTTTATCGTTATAAAAATCAACTCCAAATCCTGGAGCAGCAAACACATTTGCAAACCAATACTTGTCTAATACAAAAGTATAATAATAACCAGGTTCTATAATAAGCGCGAGTCCTCTATAATCGTTATATGGACTTCTTGTTGTAATGACTTCGTTTTTAAGTATTTCTTTGTTCGCATCTTTAAAGCTATAATATGAATAATTTATTCCTGGCATAAAAGTTCCAGCACTTTTTAATTGAATTTCTGTATTTGATTCAATCGCTCTTATGGAATAATTTTTATTAAATTTATATTGAGAAACTCCATTAAATATATTTGTAGTTAAATTAGGGAATTGGATGTTAAAGTCACCTAAATTTTCACCGTTAACAAAATTTGTATTATCGATGTAATAACCTCTGCGATAATTATATTCAAAAAAATGTGACCACTTATCTAGTAGAATATCAAAGCCAATTCTAAAGTGATCTGTCTTGCCTTTATTTTCTTGATCACTAGTTGACAGCTTTGGTCGAATACGTAATCTCACAGAAAAATATTTATAACTAAATCTAAACCCATAACTTAAGTTTAAATTAGTTTTAACAGTTGCAGATTTTCCATTATAAGGTAATAAATACTTTAATTGATTATTAGAAATAATCATTTTGATGTTTAGTTGTTCAGTGTGATTTTCAATGTAAGGGTTTAAATTATAGATACTGTCGATATCAATTTGATTCCTTGAATTTTTATCTGTTGGCATATCTTGAGCCCAAGATAGGCTTGCTGTTAGTAAAAAAAAAAATAACAAAATTAATTTTTGTTGCATCTTCATAATTAATTATCAGTTTTTCTGCTTTTTGGACTTCTTCTTTTTTTCTTTTTCTTTCTGGTTTTGGTCTTTTACTTCTTTTATCTCTTCTTTTTTTGCTTCTGAAACACCAATAGGAATGTTTAATTTTAAAAATAATGCATGGTTTTTAATGCTTGAAATATTTTTATACACATTTGTAAGGCCATAGTGGTATCTTACACCAATAGTCCATCCTAAACCTTCTAGTAATCGATAACCGACGCCTGCAACTGCACCTACTTCCATTCTATTAACTGCATCTTTATTTTCTTCTCTAATGCGATTTTCATTTCCTTCTTCATCATTAAAGTTATGTTCTAACCAAGCTTTATACATTAAACCAAATTGAGGTCCCGCTTCAACATATAGGTTATTTTTAAACCGATACTTAGCTAATGTTGGAACTAAAAAATAACTTATTTTTTGAGTGTAATCTCCCAGTTGTGTAATTTCTAAGTTAGTTCCAATTTCATTCAAATCAGTTTCCGATAAGTTATCGACACCAAGAGATGATTTAACCAGTACTCCTGTATTAAAATACCACTGTTTTTTCATTTTAATGTCAAAGTAAAAACCAAGATTAAAATCTCTTTTCCATTTATTGGCTTCTAATTCAGATATGGAAGAAAAATTTAATCCTCCATCCAATCCAAATTCCATTTTTCCATTATTTAATTTATCTCCTAATATTAATGCGATTAAAACTTGAGATTGAAGGTTGTAAATAAAAAATAAAAAGAAAATTGATATTATATATTTTTTCATGATTTCTTTTAGTTTAAAAGTTATTGTACTTCAAATTTAATTAAATAAATATCGTTAGAAGTATTTTAAATAAATAATTAATTAATTGTATTTAAATGTATTCTACCAATCTATAGAATTTTCTAAAGTCGTTTATAAATAATCAATAAATCTGCAAGAATAGGATATGCGATTATTTTTAAAATGTTCAGTTTTAAAATTATTAAAATCAGATGTTTTTTGTCTTATTTCTTCAATATGAATAAAAAAAAATAATTATAATTCTCTTATATTTGTTTATAACCAACTTATAAAATAAAAGTCATGTCATTGGATAACGAACAAAAAGAAAAGGAAAGGATGTCTATAGAAAGTGAATTAGAGTATCTAAAAGAGAACCAAAAAAAAAATAGAATGGGTTCAAAGAGAGTCGGCTTTTACTTTATAGCTGTTGCTATGGTCGTTATAATTTTGTACTTTATAGATTAATTTTGTTTTAAATTGTTCTCTAATATTAAGAGTTCCTTCCATCATTCTGTTTATCTCATAAGATGACGTTAGGCTGCTAATATTTAATTTTTCCGATTAATTTATCTTGGGTTCAGTTACTTTATAATTTCATGTTTTTTTTAAAGAAATTATTTAGTTTACATCCAACTTCTTTAATTATTAGTGTTTTGTATAAATTTAATATCCGTTTAGTATATTTGAAAAACTTAAAAGCAAGAATGAAAAATTTAATTATAATCGGACATCCAAATGTTAAATCTTTCTGTTACAATGGAATTTATAAAACGATATATAGCGAGCTATCTATAAATAATGAAGAAATTGAAGTTATCGATTTATATAGAGACGATTTTATAAGGCCTCGAAAAGTGTTAACTGAAAAATACCAAGAACTAGTTCTATGGTCTGAAAGAATATATTTTATTTCCCCTATTTGGTGGTTTAGATTAACGCCAAGAATGGAAATTTTTTTTGATGAAGTTTTTGTTCCTGGCTTTGCATATGAGTTTGTAAATATTACAAAATTATATGCCTATCCTAGACCATTTTTAAAGGATAAAATAGTGAGAACATATGTGACACACGGTGCTCCTTCTTTACCAGTAAGGACTTTATATCTCAATTCTGTTAAATTAAGATTGGTTATGGGAGTGTACACCTTTGTATTTGGATGGAGAGTTTCTTTATTTACCAAAACTAAACAATTTTGGTCAGTTCCTTTTGTATCTGAATCTAAAAGAAAAAAGTATCTAAAAAGTGTTGAACAAGATATTAAAAAAGACATCCGGAGGGCTTAAATAAAATTATTAAAAACGATAAAAGCTAATTGTAGTGTTTCGGAATATAAATCAGATAATTACTTTCAATCTAAAAATAAATAGTGATTAATTGTTTATACCACATCATCATTAATTAAAAAATAGTTTTTTGGTACCAAAAAGTTTTAAAAAAATGAATTGGCTATTCTTAAAGACATTTAAATTGGCAAAGAATATTTTACTAGGTCATTTAAATTGTTTTGGTTAGTTAACAAATTAAAAACAAGTAATAATAAAACCAAACTCAAATCGTTGTAAATATGAAATTACACATTTAAGCGTTATTAAATATGGAAAATAAAGAAGAGAAATATAAAAAATATTTAGAAGACCTATTAGTTAAGTATAATGATTTGGTTTGGTATGCACGCTCAAGCGAAAAGCATGAGCACATAAAAGGAGTAAAGGCTGAAAAAATGAGAATTGAGAACACATATACTGAAGAGTGTATTAGACTTGTGGATGTTGAGGAGGATAATTGGCAACACGGATTCAATAGCGGTATGTTAGCGGCTTTAAGGTTATTCTCTGAAAGCGATAAACAGCAAGCAATGAAAGAGTTTCCTCACCTTCACACTTAATTTCTATAGAATCACCTAATTGATAGATCGCTTTTCGTTACTTTAAATTCTCTCCGAAAAATAATAGTTTTGATTTCCTTAGAATTCATTCTACGCTACATAAATATATATCAATGTAAATACTTATAAACAATGTCATTGAAATAGATTTTACTTTTGACATATAAAATTTACTATTCGCTTGTTAGGACATATGTTTTATACATCCATCTTTCGGTCTGTCAATCTTTTAATACCGCTCTTTAATTGCAATAGCTATTGCCATAAAAATACATAATCCTGCTGTCCAAACAAACATTGCACCTACTCCCATAATTTATTTTTTATTAGACACTAAAGATAGTATAGTAATTTAACTTTACTCCCTGATAATAAAGTTAAATTTAAATTTTCTGTGGATTTTGTATTTATCCTTATTAATAAAAAATAGTGTACTGGTTGTTTTTATGATAGGAGTTTTTGATTTTACTGGAGATTCTTATATTATTTTTAGGGATGTCTTGTTTGATGTGATGCAAAGTGAAATTTTATTGAAATTGATTGTTATACAAAATATTAAAGTACGAAACAACATCATCTACATCAGTAAATTTATTTTTTAAGTGATTTCGTAAGAGAAAAGAGAAATTTGATTACACAGTGGGTTTTTAATATTATTCTTAGAAAGCTTATGCTGTTATAAATACTAATATAGTAGCATCTATTAGACCAATAAGAGTTAACCAAATTAAAAAGGTAGTCGATTCATTAATTTTTGTTTTACTTCTTCTATATGCTTAGTATGGTGAATTTTATAATATAAGAATTTTGTATAATTGACAAGTTCAGTTTCTTTAATTTTAAGCTTTTGAGCTATTTTTGTATTAGACTCTCCTTCAAATATGTATTGTAATATTTTTATTTCAATATATGCTAAATTATTTTTCATTATTATGTTTTCTAAATAAACCCCTTTTATTATTCTTTCTAATTCTACTCTTTTTTCTTGAAGCATAATATTGCTATGATTTAATTGTTGTTCACTTTTTAAAGAAGTAAATATATAAGTGTTATTTATTTTAAATTATGACAATTGTCAGTTGTTTATTAATGAAAAATATAAATATTATTATCAAGTAGTATAGCCCACTTATAATAATTTATTATCAATATATTCTATATTTTAAGTTATTATAGAGGAGTTTAGTCAATTTCTATTCAATTGTGTTTATGGGGAATATACTTTAAGAAAGACTCTAGTTTTAAATTAAGATTATTTAAAAACTGGAGTCTTTTTAAAAAAAAATAGACTCTATAACAAAGCTAGGCAAAGCTATGGACCATTTATTAATAAATGTAAGTCTAACCTATTTAAGAGGTTTAGAAGTAAGTGAATTAACAGAAGAAGATATGCCTATGGTTTAGTTACAGACTTCAGTAAGGTTTGTTTTATTACAAATTCCATCATCATATGAATCATAAGATAACGTCAGGCCATCGCTGCTTACCGTAAAAATTGATATTACTTCCGTATCACTTCCAATGGATAGTATATTATTATTATTATCATAAATAATATAACAGTCTGAACAATTTGTTCCAATTTGAATAGTAGTGCAGTTTCCTGAACCATCCTCTTCAAAATAACTCAATATTGCTTTAGGATTATTTGTAAACATAAATCTCTGAATATATGTAACATTGCTTTCGGGTGAAGTTTCCCATACTATACCATTATGTTTTTCTAAAAATGTTTGGTTTTCAGAATCGTCATCACTTGAACAAGCGAAGATTAATAAAACGGAGAGTAGGAGTAGTTTTTTCATAATTAAATTGGATTATACTTCAAATATATGAAAATGTAAGTTTAACCTATCTACGAGGTTTAGAAATAGCTGAATTAAAGGAGGAAGATATGCCTATGGTTTAGTTATTACTTTTTTTTGCCATCAGAAAACAATAAGTAGGTTAATGGTAAAACAGGAAATATATAAATCCATAACATATCATCTATTACTCCAATTAATTTTTCATTTATTGGAATAAAAATTATAATGTATATATCAATTATAAATGAATAAACAGAAAATAAAATTGAATTTAAAATAGATAATTTCAAACTCCTTGAACGGGTATATGTTGTAACACCTCTTAAATAAAAACCTATCCCTAAAATAATTAAAGGCCACTGAAATAGTTTTCTAAACCAATATTTATTACCACTGATATATGAACCATCATAAAAAAAATATTGTCTAAAATTAAATGATAATAATTTTTGCTTACTAAAATCATCGAATGCTTGCTTATTATTGGTTAAATTAGAATCGTCAATATCATTAGTAATTTGCGTGGATTTTTTATTTACAAAAGGTTCTAAAATATAACTAATTAAAAACGGTATCAATACTATAATACCTGCAATTATTTCGTCATCATCATTAAATAATTTGGGCTCAAATATTTGATATAAAAAGACGCAGGTAGAGTAAACAACCCATATAGTTCTAATTAATCTTTTCCATTTCTTCTCAAGATAACCAAAAACTAATACTCCCATATCGCTAATTTAAAAAAAAATATATTAACCTATTTACAAAGATTAGAAATAGCTGAATTAAAAGAAGAAGATATGCCTTTAATATAAAACCATTATATAAATAACTATCCTAAAACAAGGCTTAAAAAAACCATCCTAAATTAATAGAATGGCTTGTAAGCTGTTAAATTGATAAATAATTAAAAAGCCCGAACTGCACGCACACTATACGCGTAGTACTTATTGAGGATGCTCTGATAACCAATAACGATGAAATCCTGACTCCACGCGAGATTGACAACGGTCTCCGTAGAACTCCAGTAGTAACCGTTAGTTCCAAACCCACCAATCGCTGCCCTATTTACGTACAATTGGTTTAACTCATCCTTACTTGGTAAAAACCAATCGGTATATCCTCCACCATTATAGTCTCGTGCTATACTTGCAGCATAGCTCCCTGAACCTTGAGCAGCTATTATAGCATCTGTATTGGCACTTCCTGTTCCGATAGCAGTACCTGTTGCACCTGTTACAATATAATCACCATTATACCATTGTATTCCTGAACTCTGGTCTGCTGTAGCTGCAATTAAGCCGTGAAATTCTCCTTCAACATAACCTGTATCTCCACTTTGAAGTATATAAGCTATTTTGCCTCCCTGATAACTCTGCCCAATAGCAAGATTTTGAACCACAACTATAACTTGCCTTGTTGCAGTTGCTGTATTACCAGAAGTATCTGAAACAGTATAAGTGATAATATAATTACCTTCAACACTTGTATTAACTACTCCAGTAGTAACAATACTTGAAGTTAAATCTCCATCTACATTATCTGTGGCAGTTGCACCAGCATCGGTATATGTTGAATTTAGATTAACAGTAGCAATTGCTTGACCATTCAAAGTAATTACAGGAGCAGTTGTGTCACCTTCAACTATAACTTGCCTTGTTGCTGTTGTTGTATTACCAGAAGTATCTGAAACAGTATAAGTGATAATATAATTACCTTCAATACTTGTATTAACTGCTCCAGTAGTAACAATACTTGAAGTTAAATCTCCATCTACCTCATCTGTGGCAGTTGCACCAGCATCGGTATATGTTGAATTTAGATTAATAGTAGCAATTGCTTGACCATTCAAAGTAATTATCGGAGCGGTTGAGTCATTCCCTCCACTATCATCACTACTATCATCACTTCCACAAGCAACGATTAATAAAGCTAAAAATAGATAGATAAGTTTTTTCATTGTGTTGATTATTTATTTTAAGTATGCAAAAATACACTCACTTCAGTTTTTAATATATGATAATTGTCAGTTTCATATTAGTTATAAACCAAAAGTAATAAAATTTATTAAAAATATTAAGTGTGTTACATTACACCTATTATTTTAAATAAAAAAGGCTACCAATGTATATGTTACTAAAAACATAACTACCTGATAATAAGCTGAGGTATTATATAAAGGAATGATGCTCTTTTAAGCTGAACCTCAACATTTTATTTTTATTCATTTCGGACATTTTTAAGATATTTTTGGTGTTTTTTAGCACATTTTTGATGTTTTTTACACGTTTTAAGGATTTTTACGTAAATCTACTTTCTTACGGATGAGTTATTAGGTGTTAAGTTTTCATATACCTTAACGTAAGATGAGTTTCTTCATATTTATAATAAAAATAAAACAATATTGAAGTTTATTAGTTTTATTTAAAAGAGATAATAGTTTTAAATATATAGATTAAACACACTTATATTATTACTGCTTTTACTATAAGAAGTTAATAACTCTTTATAATTGTTTAATTTACTTGAGATACTTATTTGTATATTAAAATTAGTACCACGCAACCGTCCGTTAAAAGCATATAATGATAAACTTTAGGTGAGAGCCTATTGGAACAGGTAAAAATTCCTATGTCAGCCTTACTTCTTTTATAACATTTGTAACTACGCACCCAAAGTAAACTACTGAACATACGGGTTAGCTTTTAGCTTTCTGATTCTTTTATATTTAATGTTATTAGGGGGTGCTCTAACCTTTGATAATTTAATTAATATAGTTAGTGTAGCGTCAACCTCAAAGGTGTAAGCGCAACGGTAGGTTCTACAGAGTTCATAAAGGCTAACCGAAGATGAACGATACTAAACTATAGAAGGTTCATATATTAACGTTTGTGTGCGCTTTTGAGGCGCCCACCACTCTTATAATATGGCTATAACAGATATACAATCTCTAATCTATTAAAGTAACCTACTAACCAATATTAGATGTCTTTGGTTCGTTACGCTTGTAATAGCTTCACTCACTATGAAGACAATATAATATTTATCTTTATAAAGGTGTATAGTTGAAGTTATTTAACTGATGTAAAAATTTTGTATTTTTGTACCTCAACTAAAACAAAAAAATGAAAAAACTTATCTATTTATTTTTAGCACTTCTAATCGTTGCTTGTACAACGGATGACAATAACAACGATGACAACAGTAATGACTTGCAAAAAGAGTGGTTGTATACCCATACTGCTTTAGAAGCAACAGCAACCTCAAGCACTACCATAGTAATCCCTTTTACAGAA